>Ga0315282_10006607_pt1 | contig 19328 bp, 22 predicted proteins | sample YL17G07_20_MG_FD_203693 | JGI IMG/M metagenome (GOLD analysis project Ga0315282, IMG submission 203693) | Sediment microbial communities from Yellowstone Lake, YNP, Wyoming, USA - YL17G07_20 | ecosystem: Environmental > Aquatic > Freshwater > Lake > Sediment | place: USA: Wyoming | collected... | reverse complement strand
GCTGCTCGAACAAAGTTGTAACCTGGCTTACATTAAAGCAGAGCGTACAAGACGGATCAACAAGATAAGTGACAGAAACCAATCCCACTTCGTTTGAAGATGTGACATCAACATACGGCGGGTTTGCCTCGATTACGACTGCGTCCGTGAGCATTCTTCCTTCCATGTTGCCCCACAAAGAAACAACGTTCTCCTTTTTAAATTCTCCGGTAACAATCACTGCTGGGAATTTTGTGATGTTGTATTTCATAATCAGAGCTTTTGCATCGAGGGTTGAAAATTCAAGCGTCTTAACGCTGTTAATCTTTGCATTCGTATTATTTGTTATGGGGTCTGACAGAGATCCCACTGTTGTGCAAGATAGGCAGTTTGCATCAACAATTCTTGTCAAAGTTAAGTCGGCTGGTCGCGTGCTCTCTCTCAGCGAGTATGTAGTTTGACCTGTGACTAAAACTTCGACTGCGAGAACTGCTGCTAGAGCAATCAAAACTATGTTCTTCAGAGTAATTTTTCTACTCTCTGTTTTTCTCCTAGGCACCTCATCACTCTACTAGCATGCACCGACTCCAGCATTTGCGGGGGCTCCCGAACTGCTTGCAGAAGAACCTGCGCTTGCCGCAGCCACTCCGCTGACTCTAAGGGCTGTTATAGTCGATGACAAACTTATTAGCTGAAAAGTTTGGACTGAAACCAATGCCAATATCGCAATTATTAGCAAAGTTGTCAAATCAATTTTTAATTCCAACTTTTCACCTCCTCTTTGAAAATTACAAATCGCAAATCTTTGGGTTCTGGTTGCACTCAGGGTAATAAATCGGCTTCCATTGGTTTATCTCCTGCTGTATCTGATCCCTTGTCCAGCCGTGAGTCAGTCCGTATTTTATAATTCCTCGCATAGCCAGATGGTGGCCGCATTGGCAGTCCTGGTTAGGATCAGCAGAAGTCAACTGAAATCCGCAGCAAGGAATTAGAACATCAAATCCGGCTATCTGCTTTTGCAAATCCGTCGTTTCCTGAATTGTTCTATCCCATTCGACGGTTTGTTGATACCCTTCGTTGTTTAATGGCAGTTTGCTATACAGACCGACACTGGAAGAAACTGCATTCACACCCCAATGCGTAAATGGATTCAAGTCGCTCAGAGCAAAATTCCCAGTCGAAGAAGCTAAGCTGGTTTTAAAAAACAGCACGAAAATCTGGGATGCGATAAGAATAACTGCTGCGTAAATAGCCAGATGAAGGAAATTTTTTCTTTTTTTATCCGAATTCCTGGAATTTTCCATTTGACCAACTGTTACAATGTTTGTAAAACTTTAAATTAATTTGCATTGAATAAGTATATAAACGTTCCAAAATTTTTCTATCAACTGAAAGATTTACATCAATTGTAAACTATTTATAACTTGCCAATTAACTAGGATTATGGTTTCCGTTTCGAAAATAAGGTTCCATAAAAGAGGACTGGAAACCACGATGGGACCACTCGAATGCGACATCCTGAAAGTATTATGGAAGAAGAGAAACGCAAAAGTCAGAGACATATACAGGATTGTAAGGAAAAAAAGGAAGGTGGCGTTGACAAGCATTGCAGTTATTCTTGACAGGCTCCACAAAAAAAACCTTGTTTCCAGAAAAATGGAATCCGGAAGGGGCGGATATCACTACATCTATGCTACGAAGATTTCGAGAGATGATTTCGAGTATTCGATAGTAGAAGGGACTGTCAACAAGTTAATTGAGTGTTTTGGACCGACTGCTATAAATTATTTCAACGAAAGATTCAAAAGGAAGGCTGTTATGCCAAAATAATCTTTTTATACTTGACTTGCAGAATGTAAAGAAGGATGAATATGGGCGATAGCTTTTGCCTCAGTTGATTTAGAACTACTTTTTCTTACTGTCAAGAATATTTTGCATCTAAATAAGATTGAAATGCTAGGATGGCCGAATCCGGTAAGGCGTCTGCCTGCAGAGCAGAAGATTGTGGGTTCAAATCCCACTCCTAGCTCTTTTTTCATGGAAACGAAGTGAATATTATGGATCTAAAGATTTTCAACACTCTGTCAAGAAAAAAAGAATCGTTTAAGCCTTTGAAGGATAAGCAAGTTGGAATGTATACATGCGGTCCCACCGTTTACCTTTACGCACATATAGGAAATTTGCGCACATATGTTTTCGAAGATATTTTGAAGAGAGTTTTGATGTTCAACGGATTCAAAATCAATCACGTCATGAATGTGACTGATGTTGGTCATCTCACTTCTGATGCTGACACTGGCGAAGATAAATTAGAGCTTGGCGCAAAGAGAGAAAACAAAAGTGTGTGGGAAATTGCAGAATTTTATACAAAGGTATTTTTCGAAGATATTAGAAGGCTGAACATTCTTATGCCAAATACAATTTGCAAAGCAACTGACCACATAAAGGAAACGCAGGATACGATAAAAATTCTTCAGAAAAGGGGGTTCGCATACATAATTGGTGATGGTATTTACTACAATACTGCAAAATTCAAAAATTACGGGAAACTTGCAAGGCTGAATCTGAAAGAATTGAAACCGGGAGCCAGAGTTGAGAAAAACCCGCAGAAGAAAAATCCTTACGACTTTGCATTATGGAAATTCTCGCCACCAAACCAAAAGAGACAGATGGAATGGAATTTCATGCAGGAACTGTCGCTAAGCAGCGGCGAGCTTAAGAAGTTGGAAAAAATGTCGCAGAAAAACCCCAATGTAAAAATTTTAGAAATTAAAAATTCTGCAAAGGGGAAGAAAGTAAAGGTAAATCTCGTCGGTTTTCCTGGGTGGCACATCGAATGCTCGTCAATGAGCACGAAGTATCTTGGAAATACTTTTGACGTTCATTGCGGTGGAATAGACCACATACCAGTACACCATACGAACGAAATCGCCCAGGCGGAAGCCGCAACAGGAAAGAAATTTGTGAAATACTGGATGCACGGGCAGTTCTTGGTTTTGGAAAAAAATGCAAAGATGGCAAAATCTGGAGAAAACTTCCTGACGTTGCAAGAAATCGTCGACGGGGGTTATTCGCCTTTGGATTACCGTTATTTGACATTGACTGCTCATTACCGTTCGCAGTTGAAATTTTCCTGGCGAAATATGGATGCTGCAAAGAAATCTCTGCAAACTTTGAAAGAGCAAATAAAAAATTTAAAGCGGAACAAAAGTGGAAAAAGTTCAGTAGCAAAAGTGGGTCAATATAAAAAAATGTTTGAAGAAGCGATTAATGATGATTTGAACACGCCACGAGCACTTTCAATAATGTGGGATTTGATCAGATCCAAAGAAAAAATTAGTGATGAAGACAAATTGAAATTAATTTTCACTTTCGACAAGATTTTCGGATTAAAGCTGGACGAAGAGGAGACTGAAGAAAAACTTGCAGAAGAAATTGAAAACTTTATAAGGCAAAGAGAGGAAGCTAGAAAGGCAAAGGACTTTGAAACAGCAGACGAAATAAGAGATCAACTAAAGGAGATGGGAATAATTTTAGAAGACGCACCAGCTGGAGTCAGATGGAAGAAAATCAAAGTGTGATTTTATGGACGACTACTACAAATACGGAGAACAAAAACACAAAAAGAAAAAGAAGGGAAAGTTCTACAAAAGGGGATTCAAAAGAAGATTCAGATCAGTGAACATAATCAAGTGAATAGTTTAAATACTTCTCATTTTATCATCTCAATATGAGGAAGAAGGTATATGTGCAAAGTGCCATTGATATTTTTGCCGGCGCTGTACTGCTACTAAACCTTAATGCAATATTAAATTACATCGGTGCGCTGATTCTGCTCAAGGGACTTTTTGAATTGATGATAAGCCTAAGGTGGAGGAACTGGTGGAATTTTGGCGGAGTTTACACAAATGTAATTGACATTGTTGCGGGCCTTGTCGCATTCGTTGTTGCTTTGGGGATACAAGCATTGTTTTTCACAGCCCTTGCGCTTCTGGTCATTGCTAAAGGCCTCTATCCGTTTTTCAAACAAGAAAACATTGCTGACAAAATTGAAAGCAAGCTTAAAAAAAATAAATTTTCCAAAAAATCTCGTTGAAAAACTAAAGTTTAAGAAGATGCTTAATTCATATAGGATAAAATGCTGGTGTTTTAATGATAGACTGGGAAAACATTTCAACAATAATTTTTCTTGTTGCACTTGGAATTCTTGTATGGATTGACAGAAAACACATAGAATTCAAGTACGGCGTGTTCATCAGAAGAATGAAAAAAGGAAAAGAGTTGATATCAAACTTTGGAACCAAACACAAAATGTTTTTCAGCTACTTTGGATCACTCGCAGCAATAATCGGAATTGTTTCGTCTCTTGTTGCGTTTTACTTTATTGCCCTTCAGGCATACAACATAATGGTTAATCCAAAAACTTCCATACCAGGCCTCAGGCCAATCATTCCGAGCGTCCCATCAGAGACAGTATGCAACTATGCTTTGTGCGTTCCTTTCTGGTTCTGGATAATTGGCGTTCTGGTAGTTCTTGTTTCTCACGAGCTATCGCATGCATTTGTTTCACGATCAGCAAACATCAGAATCAAATCTTTCGGGCTGATTTCTGTTTTGGTTCTTCCTGGTGCTTTTGTAGAGCCTGACGAAAACCAGCTAAAGAAAGCAAGCAGTCTCAACAAGTTGAAAATCTATGCGGCTGGAAGTTTCGCGAATCTTTTGGTTTTTGCAATAGCGTCCCTTGTCACAACTTCCATGTTTGGCCAGTTTTACTTGCAAACCGGAGTCCAGTTTGCAGGCATTGTCCAAAACTCTCCTGCAGAAAAGGTACACCTAGACGGCGTGATAAAGCAAATAGACAACACTCAGATAAATTCGGTCCAGGATTTCGAGAATGTCATCACAAAAATCAAACCGGGCGCAAACATTACAATAGATACCACAAAAGGAAACTATACATTGACCACTGATAAAAGTCCGGACTCCAGCACAAAAGCTTTTGTCGGAATTTCGGGTGCATCCACTGCTTTCAGTGTCAAAAACAACTACAGTATATTTTCAGGAGTCATCGACTGGGTATTTCAGCTGTTTGCATGGCTCGTGTTTCTGAATTTTGGAATTGGGCTGGTAAATCTACTGCCTATAAAACCTCTTGACGGAGGTTTGATGTATGAAGAGATTATAAAAATAATTTTCGGAAAACCGAAGCCGCAATACATAAAGGCATTGTCTATATTCACATTTCTTTTAATTGTCATCAACATTATCGGTCCGTATTTGCCAAAAATTCTGGCTGTCTAAACTACTTCGGTTTTTCTTATTTCGAAATTTCTAACTGGGTAGATTTTTCTTGCTTCGTGCAGAATTTTCATTTTCAATTCATCAGTAGTCAGCAACATAACAAAATCGTCGAAATCCACTTGGGAGACTTCGTCCTTCAGATTCTCCTTTATCTGGCTTCGAATTATTTTCTCGATTGTGCTTTTCACTTTTTTAGAAATAATCGCCAAGCCTTTTACCCTGATTTTTCTCTTGTCTCTGGTCTCCAAGTCTTGTACCGTGTCTATCCTTCTTATTCTCTTCAAAACCATTCTTGAAATGTAATCCCGCAAAACTTCCGAGCCGGCAAATTCTGCATATGCGTTTGTTCCGTCGACTTTTGTAACCTTAAAGGTAAACTTCACATAGAATTTGTTGAAATTGTTCATAAGTTCCAGAAGGCTGACGCTGATTTTCCTCCCGACAAGATGCTCCGGGTCTGTGACCATTGCCCTGCCGAGTTCTTTGTCGCCAAAAAGCTTGGGACCTATAATCGAATACCACTCTTTTGCCTTGGATTTTTTCGTTACCATTCAACCACCTACTTTTGAACAATCAGCTTTGCCTTTTCGGGATCGTACTTCCAGCCTTTAGGCATGGCGCCGGTCCTGGAGTAATATTTTCCAAGCCTTCTTATCTTCGATTCGAGGTTTTGCAAACCTTTTTGCGAATGATAGTCAGACTTCTGCCTTTCCAGATGCTGTCTCAGTAAAACGGCTTTTTTCAAAAGATTGAGCATGTCCTCAGGCAAATCCGGATACAGTTTGCTTTCCTTCATTATTTTTGCCACGCTCTTCCCAGTCACAACCTTTATATTGGGAACTGCATACTGATCGCGCATAATTGTCCCAATGGCGGAAGAAGAATATTTTTCTTTGGCAAGCTTGACAACTAAGTTTTCCACTTCATCCTTCTTTGTTTTAAACCATTTTGGCGCAGCCCTTACCGGAGGCTTTTTGCTACCATGTTTTCCTTTCTTTCCCGAATACACTCTTGCCATTGAATCACTTGAAATCTTTCACAACCCAGACGATTATTAGAAATACTGTAGATAGAAAAGCTATTAAACTTCCTATCATGGCAAGAACTGCGGGCAGACCGCTTTCACTGAATATTGTCAATCCTATCCCGGCAGAGAGAATTAGAGCTCCGAATAGCACCCCTGCTAAAGAATAGTTCTCAGCAGTTTCGTACCTGTTGCTACCTTTCAGCATACCTAGCACGTTTTTCAATTTCTTTCACCTTCAATAAAACTTCATTCGCAGATTTATATTCTTTTTTGTAAGCTTCAATTATATTTTTCCAAATCAACTGATAAAGCTTGAAATGGGTCGCCTTCACAGCTTCTTCTAGAAGATTCAAATCCACCCCTTGGTCCTCGATTTTTTTTGAAAATTCACCCAGTCCAAAATCAATTACAAAAATTTCTCCATCTTTCAGAATCATGTTCGACGTTGTGAGATCGCCATGAATTATCCCATTGGAATGAAGCAATCCAACAATCTTTCCGATTTGTTTTGAAATTTTTTCCACCTCGTTTTCCTTTGCGGAATAAAAAATTTCTTTGACAGTCTTTCCATCAATAAACTGCATCACAATTTTGGTTTCGCTGACATCAAGCAGAGGAGGCGTCTCGACCCCAAATTTCCTTGCTTCAGTTAGAAGTTTTACTTCCTTTTTTGTTCTCTCCTTTCTAAGTTTTTCGTCTATTTCTTTTATTCTATATTTTTTTGGAATTCTTTCTTTCACCAGAACTCTTTGGTTGTCAAAGGTGTCTAAATAAATTATACTTTCCGCACCTTGGCGTAAAATTTCCATATTTTCAATTTAGATTATCTTTTTATTTGTTTAAGTTCACCGGCACGGACGTCTCGTAAAGAGGGTATACTTGTATTTACAAAATTATTGACATGTTTGATTTATTTCAATTACATGATTCGAAATACGATGTTAAATCTCGTGGTTGGATAAGATTTGGTGGAGTTGCTTTAATTAAGGAATTAAGAAAATTTTTACTTGAAATTACTAATAATAATATTTCGCTAGAGCAAATTTCCAAACTAATAGCTAAAGATCTTAAGATAAGTCACCACACAATTTACAAATACCTTGAAGAAATAAAAAATGAGAAATGGTATTCTAGAGAAAATTGCATCCCACTACCAATTTTGAATTCATTACTTGTCTTTTTACCTTTAGAAAATTATACGAAAGAGAAATGGAAAATCATAAAATTAACTAAATTCCTTATTACTGGAGCGCCTAGATCAAAGCAAGTTAAAGCTATTCATTATTTAACTCCAGAATTGTCGAAAATATCTGGCGCTCATGCTGCAGATGGAACATTAGCAATGGCAAACACTGGAAAAAATAGCAACATGTATAGATGGATTGTAACTGATGGTAATACTTATTCGCTCTCAGCACTAAGAAAATGGGTTAAAACAGTATTTGGACTAAATATAGAAATAAAAAAATCACTTTATGATAATTCGTTTTTGTTTATAGTTGATAGCAAAGTTGTTCTTAGATATTTACACAATTTCTTTGATTTCAAAGTAGGAAATAAAACATATACTGTCTCATTACCAGAAGTTATCAGAAAATCTTCGTTTGAGTTTCAAAGAAATTTTGCATTGGGTGTTCTGACTTTTGATGGAAGCGTGGATTTAGATGGAAACCTAAGACTGAATGTTAAGAGTAAGAAGTTGTTAGAAGATGTAGCTCATATTATGCAAAAAGATGGAATAGAAGTAACGTTTCCTAAAACTTCTAAGAAACGCGGATGGACGTTAAAATGTAAAGTCGCCGAAAATAAAAACGTTTTAAATTATCTTGACAAAAATTCTATAAACTGGAAGAAAGCATATGGATTTCTGCGTGGTTTTGATAAAGATGAAGCTATACAACTTTTCAAGGAAACTCCAATAAGCAAAATAACCTTAAGTAGATTTATAGAAACAAAGGCTAGATTAAATACTTCGGACAAAAGGATCTTAGCCAAAAATCTTAATGTAGATATTAGAACAATCAGAAAATATACAAATTTATGTAATATTATTAAATCTTAATTTTATTCTGCTCCTTGCTTAATGATTTGCATAAAAACATTTTATTAGTTGAAATAATTATATTTCCTGAGTAGCTCTGCGTTTGGCATGAGCTGGAGGAAATAATGATTCGCTTTCGAGTAAATCGGAAACAGTCATGGTTTCGTTTCCGTAAGACGGAACTTTTCCCGTTAAATTCTTTAGAGTACTGTATACTCTGTTAAAAGGATTTTCCATTTTTCAACCCTTGCTCTTGCTTTCAAAATCTGTATCTCTTATTCCCTCTTCAGTGATTCTGAAAACAGCTTCCGCCTCAATCAAATTAGGAGCATCGACCATCCTAGCAACCCTAGTTCCCTCTCTTCCCCTTCTCATGTACATTCTATAAGTAGACTGGTGACCAAGAATATGGCCGCCGACTGGTTTTGTCGGATCTCCGAACATCATTGCCGGATCTGTCATAACCTGATTCGTAATGTAAATCGCAATATTGTGGGCATCCGCTAGCCTTTGCAGCGCATGCAGATGCTTGTTAAGTTTTTGCTGCCTTTCAGCCAGCTCACCTCTTCCGACAAAATCAGCACGAAAATGAGAAGTCAGTGAATCAACGATTATCAGTCCTATGTTTTTTTCTTCAATCAGTTCTTGTGCCTTTTCAACAAGAAGAATCTGGTGCTCTGAGTTGTAAGCGCGCGCAACGAAAATATTCTTCAAAACTTTTTGCGGATCCTGACCATTTGCTTTTGACATGCTTTCAATCCTGATTGGGGAGAATGTATTTTCCGTGTCAATGAACAAAGCGTTTTTTCCCAGTCCTCCCTTTTCAGGAGGAAGTTGGACGTTGACCGCCAATTGAAAAGCAAGCTGGGATTTCGAAGAACCGAATGCACCGTAGCTTTCCGTAATGGCTTGAGTTTCAACACCTCCGCCAAGAATTCCGTTGAGCGCATTTGATCCAGTAGTAATCTTTAGCGCAGCTTTTTTTCTTTCCGCAACCTTGTCCGCGGTTTCAAAACCAATATCGAGCATCTCTCGAACGGAATTGATTATTTTTGTTGCCTGCCCCTCGCCGATTTCTGCAATTGCAGCAAGCTCCGTAGGTGAAGTAACGGCAATTGTCATTAAATCTGTATAATTGATCTCCCTGAGTTTTTCTGCAATTTTTTCCCCGACGCCAGGGATATCCTCAATCTTCAGTTCTTTTTTAGCCATTGTATCTCTCCAACTCTTCCGCTATCTTTTTACTCTCTTCAAAAGGATTTATTTCTTTAATACCGCTCGCAATCATCTCGAATCTATTAAAATCTTTGTTTTTACTCACCCTTCCCTGAATAATCTGCTCCTTTCCGCTTAGGTTCGCCTTGATCAAATCAAGTCTTTTAGGTTCGTCTGTTGCAAAGATGTCTTTTGCGCTCATGCCAATAATTTTTTCAGCAACATCCCTGAAAAACGTCACACGTATATCTCCGGTCCCATCGTCTATAACTGTATTTAGCACCAATGCTGGTGATGGCTCCACTTCGCCATGATTTTCGCAGATGTTAATATCCAAGCTTTTCCCGCATTCTGGGCAAGTTAAAAAAACAAATTTTCCAGGGAAGATTTGGACGATGGTTCCTTTTATTTCAAACTGCCCCTGTCGGATGTCAGATATTGAAACCCTTTGGTTTGGGACTGTAATGTGCCTAGAAATTAAATCGTCTGCAGATGGCAGAAATTCGTCAGTCGAAGATCGTATGCTGCCGAATTTTCCTATCGTAATTTCGATGTCGCCGAAAGAATTTTCTCTTGCCATCGCATTTGAGACCTGGATTACGTGGTTGACGTCAATAATTTTTTCGCTCACAAGCTCAGTCTGCTTGTCCCATAAAACCAGCTTTGCGACACCGGAATTATCTCCAATGGAAATATTGACAACCTTTCCCTCGCTTTCATCTTTTCTTTTGAAATTTGTTATATTGGAAATTCTGAAAATTCTGCCTACAACGTTGACGCTTTTCATTCCGCTCATAACGTCCTTTATTTCAATGTTTTTTTGCTTCCCAGTCTCGACGTTAAGCCCCAGCTCTTTGGCATACAGCTGTGCCGCACCTTCAAGCGAAACAACCGCCAGCTCTTTTTGTTTTTTTTCTATTTTTTTCAGCAAGTCTTCAGTTGAAAGTTTTGTCTGAACGGAAAGCTGCTTAAGAATTTCTTCTATGTTCATTGTCTCTGTTATTATATCAGAACTAAAAAATTAAATCCTTCTTTTTGCGATTCTCACGTCTTCGTCGATAATGGTTTTTCGTCCTGCATGCTTTGCAAGAATTGCTGCTTCCTTTGCTATTGCATAGAGTTTTTCCTCAACAACCATAGAAAACTCTTCGAGCGCGTCTTTCGAAACCCTTTTTGCCCCGGCTTTCTTCAGAATTCTTTCGAATGGAAGCCGAGGCAGAAATTTTGTCATAAATAGAATTTAATGTCGACGATATTTATGTCTTCTAATCACTTCTTCGTAAACTTTCACGTGCGATTGAGCTGAATTTTTCCACGTGAATTTTCTTGCAAACTTCACTCCCTCTTTGCCGTATTTTTTCGCAAGCCTATCATCGCTTAAAACCTTTACGATTCCTTCAGCAATTTGTCCCGGTTTTGTTCCGGTAAGTATCCCGTTTTTTCCGTTTATTCTGTCCTGGTTTGCGCCGCAGTCCGTAGCTACAATTGGAACACCGCACGCAGAAGCGTTTGCAAGCATGAAACCGAAACCTTCTGAGAGAGATGGATTAACAATAACATCACACATTTTGAAAAAATGCGGGTTGAAGTTGAAGTCCTTTCCATACTTTTCTCCAAGCCACACAACATGATCTTCGAGTTTCATTTTTTTTACAATAGGCCTTACTTCCTCGTATCCTATACCGTCGAGAACTAGTTTTGCGTTTGGGATTTTTTCCACGACAAACGGAACTGCCTTAAGAAGACCGATAAGGTTTTTTGATTGCGCAGTCTTTTTTACCCGCAACCTTCCCGCATAGCCGAACAACTTATATACTTCGAGATGAAATTTTTTTCTGTAATTTATCTTGTCTTTTTTCGCATTGAATAGCTTGAAATTAAGACCGTGCGGAATTACGGTTATTTTTCTTGCGTTTGCACCGTATTTGATGAGAGTTTTTTTGGAATAGTTCGAGGGGCACATATAGTGATCATAGGGGGCGGTTGCCATTCTTTTTTCCATAAACGGATACACAAGCTTTTCAAATGGGTTTTGCCCGATCTGCGACCAAAGTTTTTTTCCGAAAAGTTCGTGCGCGAACATCACAGACGGCTTGTTGGCAAATTTTGGAATCAGCCATCCAAACGGAGCGGCAACAAGTGTATTCATCTGAACAACATCCATTTCCTTTGCGAGCTTTACTCCTGGAAGTATTGAAGTTGCAAAGAAGAACATTCTGCCTGGAAAATGGAAATGCTTCTTAAACGGTACAGCAACTCTGTGTATAACTATTCCTTCGTAATTTTCTTTATCCTTGGTACCTGGAAATTTGGCGGTTAACCAGTGCACTTCGTGACCCATCTTAATCAGAGTTTTGCCCAGATTTATTACGTACTCCTCCCCACCTCCAATGTAAGGTGGTGCTACATCAGAACCGATGAGTATCTTCATTTTCCCACTCTCTCGAAAAGGAGGACAAATTCTTCGCCGAAATTTATGTCATAATCTTTTTTCAGAGAAAAATTAAATCTTTCGAATTCCCTGACAAAGTCTGACTTGCTGTATGTGAATTCCTTAACTGGCCTTCTTCCGGTTTTCAACATTATTTTGTTGAAAAAGGAAAAATGGTTTGGCTGAAAAATCAAAACATGTTTTTTCGAAACTCTGCACATTTCCTGAATCAGTTCCTGAAAAACCGGTCCTTTAAAATGTTCGAGCATTCCATGAGAAATTACTAAGTCAAAATTTTTGTCTGCGAATTTCGTGTTCGTAGCATCCATGAGAAAAACATCCTGTCCTATCAGAAAGTTTTTTCTCATGCACAATCGAAGAGAATTTTCGGAATTGTCTATCCCTATTGAGTTTAATAAACCGACATTACGTAAATTTTTCAAGGAGTCTCCATTTCCGCAACCGACATCCAAAACTCTGGTTCTTGCACCCAGTCCAAACGTCTGGGAAATTTTTTTCAGAGTATTCTCGTGGGCTGTAAAGAGCATCTTGCCGAAAAAATTGAGTTCTTCAAAGTCTTTCCAAACCTCATCCCAATTTTCTGCCATGCAAACCAATAATTAGAAAATGACTTTAAATATTTTAACTTCATTGTTGTCGTAAACCAATTTGAAGTGATTGAGTCCCTGACCGTTTCCAAAATACAGCTTTGTGAAAACCGAGTTCATAATCTGCGGGTCGAGATATGTGGCCTGCTGGAAGCTGGGGTCAACTATCACAAGGCCGTCGATAATGTCGGTTGCATTTGCAAACTGGTACTGCAACGGCTGGTTGTTTTGATAGTAAATCACATTTTTTACAACATTTCTGTTGTTGACAACCGGAACCAAACGGCCGTTTTGATTGATCAAAACCAAAAGGTCATTTCCGTAAGAAAAAGATGTCGGAGTTCCGTTTGTGTCGCGGTTTACATTTGTCAATGGAAGCTGGATAAAATTGTGCTTTTCGCCTGTTCCGAAATAACTCAGCCAATAGTATTTTCCAATCAGGTCTGCGGATGCAATAAAGTAAATACCTGAAGCCGGTGCGCAAGCAGCAGCAGGAACGGCGTCGCCGAACTTCTGCTTTGCTTTCTGGCAGTCGCTTGAAGACAACTGAACATATTTTTGCAGTATCGCTGCGCTTTCGTTTTCATCGCTAGTTGCGAAGGCCCTTCCCATGTCCTGAATTCTCACATTGATGCTGTAGGGGACGCAGGAATCCGGAGTGCAGTGGGCACCATCAGCAACAACTCTCAGACCAGTGAATCCTGTGATTATGTGGCCGGGATCCCACCAGGTAGCAATGTTTGCATTTTTGTCAATGTTGCTCTTCATCCAGTTAAGGGCGTCCTTCCAGTTCTGTCCTATGTCAAGCCCCGATGCATTTACGGAAAACGAGTAGTTGTCAGAAAGATGCCATATCATTGAAAAAATCAAAATTCCGAAAATGCTTGCTACAAGCAGAGAATTTTTTCCCTTAAGCAGCTCGACAAGATTTCCGACCACAAACCCTGCGCTTGCAGCAACCGAAATCGCAAACAAAAGAGCGAACCTGATACCGTGAGTGATAAGCCAAAATGTTGCCAGCAGCCAGACTATTGTGAAGTATTCTGCCACGCTGACTTCTTTTTTCCTAACCCATTTGTACAGAATCATGACAAACAGCCCGAACATCAGAAATATTGGAACAAAACCTATGTTGCTAATGAGCTGCGTAAATCCTTGAATGGAAAAAACATTGAGTGTTTGAAGCTCTGCAATTGAAATATTAACGAGCAGCGCTGTGTTGCTGAGGAAACCAAAAGCGCTGAACAAGTTTTGAATTGGAGGAGTTGTGTTGAACGGCCATCCAGAAGTGATTTGCGTTATTACCTGGCCCAAAACTCCGATGAGAACTATCGCAATGAAAGCGTTTTTGTTTTCGTGCAAAATCATTTTCACCCTGTTCACAAACGATCCCTCGTGCTTCTTTGCAATCATAGACTCGATTATCCTGAAAATTATTAGCAGTGGCATGAATGCAACGAAGAAGAAATAGATATACCAGCTGTTGTTGAAGTTGAGAGCAAACAGCCAGTAGCTCAGAAGGGCAACCGCAATTGAGAACCAGCTTTTTTTATCCTTGAAACCTTTGAAGGTTTTCATCGCGTAGAGCGTTGCAACAACTGCGACAAATGTCCAAAAGACATCGGCCGCATCTGCTGCCGGATATCCTGCAATGGAACGCGAGACGAAAATCGGAGTTATTGTGCCAAAAAAAGCTGTTGTGAGTCCTCCCCATTTGTTTGTAACATATTTTCCTACAAAATAGGCCGGAATGGCGCAAGCAGCAGAGAAAAATGCTATGAACAAACCGGAAAATTTCATCAGCGTTATTGCTGTGAACGGCTTGACAAGCATATAGAAAATTGCAATTGTGTATGACCATCCCAGATAGAAGTCAACCGGCCTTCCTGGAGGAAAATAACTCAGAATGTCCCACCTTGGGGGCATGAGATTGTTTTGAACCAATTCCTGCGCGTGCCTGAAGAACCACCATGGATCATAGTCAAGAATGTAGTCAAAATTGGATGTGCTCCACCTGACAAGAACTGCGAAATAGAAGATTAATGCAAGCAGAATAAGATGGTAATGGTCCTTAATCAGGTCAGAAATTTTTTTCATTTTATCAACTTTCTCTTATTTCTTTATATCGTTTATTAATGAAGTAAATTAATTATAGATTTAAAGCAATGCTGGTGGTATATTGGCGGAAAACGAGATTGAAGTGGAAATAAACCCACTGACAATAGTTGCAGTTGCTGTTCCTGCTGCTGTTTTGCTGATATATGCATCCGCTTTCCTTCTTTCAGCACCGTCATTATTGTGGATTGTTGTTATTGGCGCAGTTTTTGCCCTTTCTGCATTTTCTGTTTACGTCCTGTTCAAGGCCGATCGCTTGAACCTTATGTTTGCGGTTCTTCTCTTGGAAATAGTTGCTTTTGTTTTTTTGTATGAAGTGCGTGTGACTCTGTATTCCCCCATTGCATTTGGTGATGAAGGATATCACACCCAATTGGCGAAAATTATTGCGAAAAACGTCGACTACTATGTGTGGATGCCATTTGAGGGAAGCAAAGTGGAGGACCAGAGTTTTAGCAGACCTCCGCTGTGGAATGTGCTCGAAGCGAGCTTTTATTATTTGTTTGGCTTCCACCCAACAATCATAGAAATTTTGAACCCTCTGATTGCGGTGCTCACGGGAATTGCTGCTTTCGCTCTTTTCAGAAAAGTTTTCAGCCCATCGATTGGATTTTTTTCTGCAGTAGTTGCAATAACGCTTCCGTCAATAGTTACTTATGCAAATCTTTTCTATGTCGACACGCTTCTTGTCTTTTGGGTTACGCTGTTCTTAGGAACATTTCTTTTAGCCGAAAAAAACGATAACAAAAAATATCTTGTCGCGTCCGCTGTATTTGCGGCTTTCGCTGTTCTGACAAAAACGACCGGGTTCGCCCTTTTCTTTTTCTATTTTGTTTATTTTGTGTATGAAATCTTCAAGACGAAAAACTTTTCGCAGATAATAAAAAAATACATCCTAATATTTGCAGTGCTTGCGGTTTTTCTCGGCGGGTTTGCTTTGCGAAATCTCTACTATTACGGCACTCCCGTTTGCGGCTTGCCAGTCGATGTGCCGTTCTTCAATCAGCATTGCACAATAAGTTCAAACTATACCCCACGGTTCAAATTCACCGGTAGCACAGCACAGACAGGAACTGACCAAAACGTTTACAGCTTGGGAATAATTTCATACCTCACTTTCACCTACGGAGTCATTTGGTTTGTGCCTCTTGCGCTATTCATAGGCATGGTAATGGTGGCGAACAGGCGGGAGAAAATGGGCATTGTTGTTTTTGCATTTCTGATTGCAATGCTTCCGATATTCTACCTTACGTTCAAGAATAGGGCTGAGGATGCTGCAAGATACACAATGATAGCGGTTCCGGCCGTTTCTCTGATTGTGGGCAATTATCTCGATGGGTTGTCTGAAATTCTATCAAAGTACAAGAAATTTTTGTTGCTTTTCTTTGTGATGTCGGTCGTTGTAATTTCGTTGTTCAATTTCTATGTGAAAAGCGCCGCAATGTTCTCGGTCAAGCAGTTCTCACCGCTTTTCTTCCAGGCCTGCGATTGGGTCAAGGCAAACTTGCCTCAGGATGCAACGCTGCTATCCGTTTACGGTCATCCGACAGTATACAACTGCAACAGAAATGCTGTATGGGTGTTGCAGGACTTGCCTGACATAGTGCTGAGCAACAATATGACGCTTGTTATGAATCGGCTGAAAACAGATGGCATAGATTATATTTTTGTGCAAAAATTTGCGCTTAGTACGCAGGCATACTCGCAAAACTTTCCGCTGAGCTTCGTTGAATTCATGCTGTCAAATCCAAACCAATTCGTTCCTATATACGAGAACGGACCAGATTTAAACACATGCCTTTCACAGGGAGGATGCGATGGCTCAATGATTTTCCATGTGAACTCGACTGTCGCCTAGATTACAAAAATTTGGAAATTACTTTTGAGACAAAAAGAAAAAGACTTTTCATAAACGGCATTTCTTCAGAAAGAACTTCAAGAAGTCTTATGTCATCCTTTGTAAAGAATCTCATTGGTAACAGCAAGACAAAGTAAAGAATAAGACCGGCAAAGCCGAGCAGATATTTGTCAATTGTCGGCAAGGAAAAAATATCTGCGGCAAACACGAAAGCTACAAGAACGAGTCCTGCTATGACAATCTTCAAAATATTTTTCCAATTGAGCTCGAACTTCAGATATTTTCTGAGATAAAACAGACTAAGCGAGAACAGGACCAAAATTGAAAAAAGGAAAGATGCGGAAATTCCGATGGAGGAATAATAAATTGTCATCGGTATTGACGTAAGGAGAAACACTATGGCAGACAACAGCCATATGTTCCTGCTTGTCTTGGGCCTTTTTATTGCATACAGGCTTGAAGTAAAAATTATGCTTACCCCCATCATAAAATATGCAAGTGACAGAATCGGCAAAATATCGGCTGCGGGCAAATATTTCGTCTGAGATAAAAGAAGTATTATTGATCTCGGAACCAGAATAAGAAGCAGCGCTACGGGCAGCGTTATCAAGACACCATATTTCAGCCCCAGATTTATTACCTCGCTCTGCTTGGATTTCATATTTTTACTTACAGAAAGCTCTGACACAACCGGAAAAATTGCACTTGACAGGATTCCTACTAGGATTGTTAGTTGAGATGTTATTGTCAGCGCTGCTGTAAAAATTCCTGTAACAGCCAATCCGCCGAAGTAGGCGATGATTATGTATGGGGAGTTTGTCAGAATTATTGAACCAAAAGAAGAGAACAGGGACGGCAAAGAGTAATTGTAAAGCACGTGTTTTTTGTCGACCGATGCCTTGTTTTTTTTAAACCATTTCATGTCAATTCTAAAAAGCGTGACAAAAAGAAAACCAACGACAAGGCCGGCTATAGGACCGATATATCTAAATCCAAAAACAATGAGAACGAAGGCCACGATGATTTTTATAATATTTCCCAGAATGTCTGATGAAAAATATCTTTTGGTTCTTTGGAATCCCAAAAGAACCGAACCGAGAATGCTCTCAAGAGTGAGGAAAACAATACCGAAGGATACAAATATTACTGCGTCGTTGGGAAAGTTTCCGAGATAAACACCAATAATTGGCGTTGAGAAGTAGATTATGATTGCACCGACAAAAGATGTAAGAATGGTTGCCTTCAAAGCGAATCGAATAAGGGTATGAGCCACTTCGTTTTTGCCGGTTGCAACATATTCCGGAATCAGCTTCGAAACGGCTGATGAAAAACCGAAAGTGGTGATTGATGCAACGAGTATTATAAAATTCTGCGCAACCGAAAATATTCCGGATTCGGTCGGCGTGAGGTTTTTCCAAATTAATATCCAGAACAAAAACGAAACAACAAAAACAGTTGCAAAATCGAGCAGAAGGAAAAATGCATTAGTGACCAGTTTTTTGCTTATGCTCATTCGCTCACTTTTACAATCTCACAAAGAATACAAAGGAGATGAGGCCGACCAAGAACTGCAGCGTGATCAAAATTTTCACAGTCGTTTCCTCTTTCAGCTTGAAATAATACGGAAGTATCCAGTAAATAGTATATGGGTTTGGCGGTTTAAGATAGCCGTCTTTGTCGACGTCAGCAAATTTTTTGAATGGTTTGTTCGTAAATTTTGTCCAATAAAACAAAAGCAGAAAATTGATTATGTAAAGTGAAAACAGTGAAATTGCGAACCTTTCCATGTTTCCGACTATTGCTATGCTTGCCATCACAGCGCCCATTGTGAATGTTCCTACGTCTCCAGGAAATACTTTGGCAGGAAACCAGTTGTATTTCAGAAAGGCGAGCAGAGAAAAAAACAGAACGATAGAAATGACAAGAGTTAGCTGACTATTGATGAGAAAACTGACAACAGCAAACCAAAAACAGTTCACAAGGGTCAGTCCGGATTCAAGCCCATTGTACCCTGCAAACATGTTAGTCATATTGACAACTGCAGTAACTGCAAGGGGAACAAAAACAAACGTATAAGTCAGACCAAAATCCATTGTGCCAAAAAACGGAACTTGCATTGTCGTATGCCCAACTCTTGCGATCATAAGTGGCAGCGCAGCCAGCAGAGGCAGGAATATCTTCATTTTCCACTTCATTCCGACCAAATGGTCTAAAAGACCTAAAATTCCTGCAAGAAGGGTTGCAGATAAAACAGCAAGCAGGTTCAAATCAGAGCTGTTTTCCAAAACTAGGGATAACCCGTAAAGAAGCAATGACAGGGAAAACGCCAGCAGAACAACCACACCCCCTGCTTCCGTTACAGCAATTTTCTTTGTTTTGTGGACATCCAGCCCTACAATCCCTTTTTTCTTTGCCAGGACTATCCAGTGCTTTACGAAGACGAAAGTGACGACAAAGGACAGAACAGCCAAGCCTATGCTAAGCAGAATCATACAATAGAAATAATCTTTTATTTTTATAAATGTCTGTTGAGAATAGATGAAATGAAGAAAAAGATAATAATAGTTGTCGGCACACGATCAGAAATAATAAAGTTTTCCTCATTAATCAGAGAGCTTAAGAAAGATGGGTTTTTTGAAATCAAGATTCTTGACAGCGGCCAGACTTATACTGGAAGCTTTATGAGAGAGTTGAAGCTGCCAGAGCCCGACATTCGATTGGGAAAATCCTTGCGTGAAAGATGGTCTAAAAGC
>Ga0315282_10006606_pt1 | contig 19332 bp, 15 predicted proteins | sample YL17G07_20_MG_FD_203693 | JGI IMG/M metagenome (GOLD analysis project Ga0315282, IMG submission 203693) | Sediment microbial communities from Yellowstone Lake, YNP, Wyoming, USA - YL17G07_20 | ecosystem: Environmental > Aquatic > Freshwater > Lake > Sediment | place: USA: Wyoming | collected... | reverse complement strand
AATTGTATGGGGCGGTCGCAGGTTCGTTGCGTAACCAGCGTGGTCAAAAAAAATTGTTGCGTTCGTTTTTCCATCATGCACAATTAAGAATATGATGTGTTCTATTATTTATTCAAAACTCAATAAAGATAGAGATACAAATAAAAATTTACATCAGGAAAGTGATAATTCAACAGATAAAAAACAGTACGAACCAATCCTTAACCCAAGTACAACAACAGGATATATTGTTATAAACACCGTCGTTGCGGTTGTTTCCACCATAATACTTGCGGCGTTGGCGTGGTTTTTGGGGCCCCTTAAATGGCCGTTTCAATCAAGACGCATTCAGAAACTTCTTGCTGATGGCCGTCATTTCCGCTTCGTCTACAATCCGGCGGCTGACAAAAGCAAAATTGTCACGTTTTTCCCCAACGGTCAAGTTGGTGAGGGGGCAAACAGTAATGAGAACAAATGGCGTATCAGACGAGGCAAACTAGAGATTATCGCATTCAACGGAGAAATTTATAGTCGCTTTCGTTACGATTCGGAAACAGGAAAACTAGTTCATACAAATGACCCCGACACACGTTCAATTCTAGGGCAGTACTTTGAACCCCAATTTAAACCTTGGACGCTAGGGTAAAAAATTCTGCCTCCCCAGGAATGTTGTTATTCGGGGTTATCTGAATTGGTCGAGACTTAACCTGACACTTCTGTGCTGTAATTTTCCGCCGTTTATTTTACTTCGTTATTCAAAATTCGACATTCAATATTCGATATTTATCCGCCGCAGGCGGATTCAATCATTTCCGACAGTACCCAATTAAAAAAATCCCAAAATCACAAAAATTTTTCAACTTTCTTTAATCCTTAATTCATAATGCCTTACGACTTTTCTTCGTGTTCTTCGTGCCCTTCGTGGTGAGCTTTTTTCAACCCAAATGCGCATCTCCGCCCAATTATAGAGCGACTGTGTTGGATTTTAGGGATTTTTTATAGATATTTTTGGAGTCCATAAAGTTTTATTCCTAATCATTGTATTCAAAATAATCAAAAGTTTTCGCATACAAGCAGTGATGACCACTTTGAAGGCTTTGCCCTGCTGTTGCAGACGGCCGGCAAACTCCCGTACGATGGGATTCCAACGGTATGCAGCAAGCGCAGCCATATAAAGGATGTTGCGTACATCTTTTCGTCCTCCCCAAATACGTGCGCGACCATTATACTTCCCGGAAGAACACTACGTCCCGATGTTGTATGAAACAGAATTTAATAAAAATAAAAAAATCTGCGAAAATCAGCGATAATCTGTGGTTAATTTTGAATATAACCTATTATGGCACAAAACCTTAAAACAAAATTAACTCTTTGCAACTGGTTTCTTCTGATGCATTCTGACATATCTCTGACATCGCTCTGAATACTTCTGGATGCGTTCTGATGACTTCTGACCACCTTCTGATTGCTTCTGATGACATCTGATAACAATCAGCACAATACTAAATCCGCCCCTACAATCGTTAAATTCAGCCTATCTTACCAAGACTTGTCCGCCGTAAGTGTCCTGCCACAAGGGGTTTTTTAAACCGTTGTGCCTGTGTTCAACTGCCATAAAGCCTTCAAACTAAACATCTTAAGAAAACTGCATACTGTTTTTTAAAAATTATGGACAAATCATCAAAAGGCGGTTATAATTTCGGCTGAATCTTGGAATAAACTGAAAATTAAGGGCTTAATTATGGCACATAAAAAAGGACAAGGCTCTACGCGAAACGGCCGCGACAGCAACCCAAAGTTCCGCGGCATAAAGCTTTACAGCAGCCAGGCTGCGAAGAATGGCTCAATTATTGTCCGCCAGTGCGGAACAAAATTCTTCGCCGGCCATAACGTCGCTATGGGCAGGGATTACACCCTGTTTGCCACCGCTGAGGGTACCGTCCGTTTCCAGGGCAGAAAAGTTCACGTAGTTTAACTAATAACCAAACACCCGTAAGTGCTTAAAGGGATGGTAGTTAACTGCCATCCCTTTTTCGTATAATGTGAAATATGTTTATTGATGAGGCAAAAATTTACGTCAAGGCCGGTGATGGCGGCAACGGCTGCATCAGTTTCCGACGCGAAAAATATATCCCCAAAGGCGGCCCGGACGGCGGCGACGGCGGCAAAGGCGGCGATGTATATTTTCAGACAGTCGAAGACCTCGATACGCTTTTGGATTTTGCCGGCAGACATCACTGGCGCGCCCGGAACGGCCAGCCCGGTTCAGGCAGCAATAAGCACGGCTCAGATGGCGAAGACCTGATAATACCAGTGCCGCCCGGCACGATAATTTACGATATGGACACCGAACTGCCGCTAAAAGACCTCGATAAAGTCGGAATAAAGGTGCGGGTCTGCAGGGCCGGCAGAGGCGGCAAAGGCAATAAGGCCTTTGCAACGTCAACAAATCAGGCACCCAGATACGCGGAGCCGGGCAAAAAAGGTCAGGAAAGAAATCTTCGGCTGGAATTAAAACTCATCGCCGATGTCGGCCTTGTAGGAATGCCGAATGCAGGCAAAAGCACGCTAATATCCCGCTGCTCGGCGGCCAGGCCGAAAATCGCAGATTACCCGTTTACCACGCTTGAGCCGGTGCTTGGCATCGTAGAATTGAGCGATTACCGCCGGTTTGTTATGGCTGATATTCCGGGATTGATTGAAGGCTCTCACAGAGGAGCCGGCCTGGGAATCGAATTTTTAAAACACATCGAAAGAACCCGCATCATCGTGCATATATTGGATATAATGCCTGTGGACGGCTCGGAACCAGTTGAAAATTATAAGGTTATACGCAGGGAGCTGGAGCGATACAGCAAGGCTTTGGCCAAAAAACCTGAGATTATCGCGGCTAATAAAATCGACCTGAACCAGGACGGCGAAGTGATAAAGAAATTAAAGAAAAAGCTTAGAAAAAAGATTTATCCAATTTCCGCTGTTGCCGGCACCGGCGTAAAAGATTTGTGCGAACTGCTGTGGAAAAAGGTCAAAAAAATCAGCGGATAGCGTTTGGGATTTGGCGTGTGCTACGCTGTTATCAGATGTTATCAGTTGTAATCAGTTGTTATCAGAAGGTATCCAGATGTAATCAGAACGCACTCTAAGTGATTCAGAAGCACTCCAAAGTGTATCAGAAGACACCAGTGTTTTTGGTTAAGTATTGTCATAACAAGGACTTAAGAAAAATGAACCACGGATTAACACGGATTTTCACGGATTTTTTTTTGTTTTTATTAAATTTTGTTTCATACAACATCGGGATATAGAGTCTTCCCATAATTGGGCGGAGATGCGCATTTGGGTTGAAAAAAACGTTGGCCGCAGAGGACACAGAGAACACAGAGAATATATAAGTTGTTATAAAATAAGGAGTAAGGGGATTTGTCCCGATTTATCGGGATTTGAGATTTTTTTTATTACCCCCTGCGTTTTTGATTGATTCGTAGTGCGTCGTGCGGGGCGCATACTGCGCAGAGCGGATTGGAGTGATGGTCATAGATAAATTGGTAGTTTGAATCACAATCTTTCCCCTGCTTTTTCGTTCAGTTCAAAGAATATTATAGCACAAAAGCGTGGCGGGTTCGGGGACTACCACAGTACCGATGTAGGAAGCAAGAATAGAAGTGATTGCTACTTATTTTTGCGAATGACGTCGAACCCAGGCAAAAGAATACGCCCAATCAATGCATTACCCGTTAGTTCATTAAATAGCCACCACTTACTATCAATTTTTTGTAATTCGTTGAAACACTTCGCGATGCATTGAAATGCTTGATTGGCAGAAATTATGAACATTTCTTCTTTCTGCATTTTTTCAAGCAACTCATCATAAGTTTTGGGCGCAGGTTCCGATTTTGAATGAACTATCTCGTTTCTCGCTTTGCCGAGTTTCTCCAATAATTCTATCGCATCTTTGGGTATTTCTTTACCACTCACACTTTCGATTATTTTTACCCATTTCTTTCCCAACCCCCAGTTGAGATTGCGAAATTTCTTGGCAGAACTACAAATCTCAGTTTTCTTTGAAGCTCCGTAATCCCAGATTGCCAATTCCAAAAACATCACCGAAAATGTGATGACGATTATTTGATTTTTTTTCATCTCCTGCTTAAGACGAAACCTTTCACTGGCTTTCTTATCTCTTTCACCAATGCTCTGTAATTCACTTTTAGTTTTATTATATTTTTCAAGTGCTTCCTTGGCCAATGATAGATACAAGTACCCGTTGAAATTAAACCTTGGAACTCGTTTTGCTACTTCCATTATTCCTGTCACAAATTCCTTTTTCTCTTTAGCAGACATTTTCGAAACATTCATTTTTGTCCCTTCCTCAAAAACACGCCGCCCAGACTGAGCAGTAAAAGCGTGGTGGGTTTGGGTTTTCATTTTGGATTGTCATCTTCTTCTTTCGACCTTATAAGACCTTTTTCATAAAGTTCTTCATACAATTCTGGGTCAATAGCATGACTACGCAAATAGGTTTCAAGAGAGTTTCTGGCCGGGTCAAATCTTTCACTATTATATTTCTCTGTGGCCTTATTACATCGCTTGATAAAATCTTCCAAATCGACAAATGTATTCGAAAAGGTTGGATGCTTCTTCGCAATTACTGTAAAATCAATTACTGTAAAATAATTATTACCAAAGGTCATAACACGAAAGAATAAACAGAAGAATATCAGTCCAGCTGTGATAACCCCGATAACATACCAGAATTTGCTTTTCTTTCTTCTGCTTTTTAACACAGCTATCGCATCCTCTCTCGTTATGCTTTGGTATTCTTTTTCTTCCATCATCTCACCTTCTTTCAAGGTCTCGCCTTCATATTTGTCTTTTAGTTTGGCCTGTCCACTTAGTATCTTATCTCTTGAGAACAAATACCATGGGAAGAAAATAATCCAAAATAATAACACTGCTGTAAACACACCACCTCCACCATATACAATCGAACATAGAGATGTTTTGTATTTTTTGAACTCAATTTTACGCGCATCAAACCCTGCCCAAATTGCTGTCGAAATAACCATTATCATAATAACCACGCCAGGTGATTCTGTTAGCTCTCCAACTACGCCACACCAGACAACCAATCCAACACTGAATAAAATTGCTACCCCAGTGGACATGTTTTTTTACCTTTGTCAATCTAATATTCTTTAATAACCTATCGCAGTTTTCTTATTTTACTGTTTCATCGCCGTTCTCAAGATGTTCTTCCATTTGGTTTTCTACCGGTGGTTTACCTGATTGCAAAGCCGTTTCCCTGATGTGTCTAATAAATTTCTCCCGATCCTGCTCACGTCCAGTTTGTTTAGCTACAGTTTGTTTAAGAAAAGCGAGAAACCCTTTTAGCCCATTGTTCATTTTAGACTCCCTTAAAATAAATTCACAAACAAACCCATAAGGACAAAAATATGGTATTTATCGAATAATGTCAATCAATTTCATCGGTTCGGCCTTCTGGCTTGGGACGGATTGAATCAGCCGCAACAGGGTTTCGACATTGGCAACATCGGTAAAACGCAATTTGTCGTCAGGGGCCTGAAGTTTCAACTGTCCGATTTTTTCGGACACTTCAGAATAGCCCTCATTTACGAGCTTTTTCTTGAGGTCGTTCCAGTATTTTCGCGGTCTTTCATTACCTGTCAGGGCTTCGACGACATCTATTACAGAAAACCACCATTCGTTATTATGAACGGTTTTTCTTATTTCTTTGCCCCTGAAAACCGCTATTTTTGTCGTTTCCATTATAGCTCCAGAATTTTTTGCTTTGCCCTGCTAAAAATCAAACAAGAGAATTTCGGGTAAATGGTATCATCTAAATCTCTGTAAGGCAAGCAGTTTTAGGAACGGGTTTAAGTTCACATTAGTTGCGACATTTATTGACATTATGGACGGGGGGATTTATCATAGTCGGTTTGATTATTCATTGATTTTTAAGGATTTTGGGATGTCTGAGAAGGCGAACAAGAGTTATCGGGACACGCTGAACCTGCCGGCGACGAGTTTTTCTATGAAAGCCGATTTAGTGCAGCGTGAGCCGCAACTGCGCAAGGAATGGGCGAAAAAAAATATCTACGAGAAAATCAGGCAGGCGAGAAATGGGTCGCCGCTGTATATACTGCACGATGGGCCGCCTTATGCCAACGGCGATATTCATATGGGGCACGTAATCAACAAGGTGCTGAAGGATTTTGTGGTGCGGTATAAGACGATGATGGGTTTCGATGCGCCTTATGTGCCGGGATGGGACTGCCACGGCCTGCCTATCGAATCCAAGGTGGTTGCGGAACTGGGCGAAAAGGCGAAACAGATGAGCAAGCCTGAGATACGCAAAAAGTGCAAGGAATATGCGAGCAGATACGTCAAAATCCAGGGCAGGCAGTTTCAGCAGTTAGGGATATTCGGGGACTTCGATAATCCATATTTGACGTTTAAGCCGGGATATGAGGCGGGGATTCTGGAGGTTTTTGCGGAGCTCGTGGACAAGGGTCTTGTGTATAAGCAGCTCAAGCCGATTCACTGGTCGATAGGATGCGAGACTGCGCTGGCGGAGGCGGAACTGGAATATAAGGACATTTCATCGCCGAGCATATTCGTTAATTTTCCCGCTACGAAGGAGAGCATTGGGAAACTGGCTGAAACGGGGCTGATTGAAGCGGGCGAGGCGGAAAATGCGAAAGTTTGTTTTATGATATGGACGACCACGCCGTGGACATTAGCAGCGAACCTCGCGGTGGCGGTGCATCCGAATTTGGAATATGTCGGCTTGAGTTATCAGCTCGGCGGCAGTAATTTCATTTCAATAACAGCGAAGGAGCGAGTCGAGGCGGTTGTTGCGGCGGGCGGTCTGAAAGAGGAACAATACAAAGTCAGCGGCAAGGCGGTCAGGGGCAGGGAGCTCGAAGGGCTGAGATACCAGCACCCATTTGTCGACAAAAACCCGACCGACAAAGACGCATATATGGTGATATGTGCCGATTATGTCACCACCGAGGACGGCACGGGCCTGGTTCACATTGCGCCGGGTCACGGCCTGGAGGATTATATATCGGGACAGAATTACGGGCTGGCGGTTTATTCGCCGGTCGGGGACGACGGCAGATACGATGACACCGTGCCGGCGTGGCTGCGGGGAAAATGCGTGCTGGAGGTTGACGGGCTGGTGAATAATGATTTACAGAAAAAGGGACTGCTTTTTGCGCAGAGCGAAATCGTTCACAGCTACCCGCACTGCTGGCGAAGCAAGATGCCAGTCATTTTCAGGGCGACGGAGCAGTGGTTTATCAGCGTCGACAGAGAGATGCAGGGAATCGGCAGGAGCCTGCGGGACCTGTCGCTGGAGCGAATAAAAGAGGTCAGGTGGATACCTGTGTGGGGACAAAGCCGCATCGAAGGGATGCTGGAATCCCGGCCTGACTGGTGCATCAGCAGGCAGAGAAGCTGGGGACTGCCGATACCGGTTTTTGTAAATTCGCAGGGACAGGCGCTTTTGACGAAGGAGTCCGTATTGGCCGTCGCGAGGCATATTGCACAAAAAGGGTCGGATAGCTGGTTCACCGATTCGCCGAAGGAGATTTTGTCGGAGGATTTCAGGCTGCCGGCAGGTTTCGATTTTGACGACCTGCAGAAGGAAGAGAACATATTTGACGTTTGGTTCGAATCGGGGTGCAGCTGGTATAGCGTGGTCAAAAAGGCAGGGCTGCCTGTGCCGGTGGATTTATACCTGGAGGGTTCGGACCAGCACCGGGGGTGGTTTCAACTGTCGCTGCTGCCGGCGCTGGGGGTGACCGGCAGAGAGCCGTTCAAAAACGTCCTGACGCACGGCTTTACGGTCGACGAGAAGGGGATGAAACAGTCAAAGTCGCTCGGCAATTATGTCAATGCGCAGGACGAGGCGGTAAAATACGGGTCGGACATCCTGCGGCTGTGGGTGGCCAGCGTAAATTATCAGGAAGACATACGCTGCAACGATGAGTTGATAGGCCGCACGCAGGATGCGTACAGGAAAATCAGGAACACGCTGAGGTATCTTCTTGGAAACATAGATGATTTCGACCCGGACAGGGACAGCATTGCACACGACAAGATGTTCGAAATCGACAGATGGGCGATGCAGCGGCTTCAAAAGCTGATTGCGGAGGTAACGGAGGCTTACGAGACTTTCGCTTTTCATAAGGTTTTCTCGCTGATTTACAACTTCTGCACAGTCGATATGAGCGCAATTTATATGGACGTGATGAAAGACAGGATGTACTGCGACAGTGCGGAGAGCCTATCCCGCCGGGGCGGGCAAACTGTGATGTATAAAACGCTGGACTGCCTGGTGCGGATGCTTGCGCCTGTGCTGGTGCATACCTGCGAGGAGGCGTGGTCGGCGATGAAGCTCAAGTCGCAGAACGCCGAGAGTGTGCATCTTGCAGAAATGCCGAAAGCCGATGAATCTATCGACTGGAAAAGCCAGGAAGCCAAATGGAGCAGGCTAATGGAGCTTCGCGACAAGGTGCTGGTTGCGCTGGAAGGTTTAAGAAAAGAACAAATAATTGGAAGTAATCAGGCAGCGCATATCACCGTCCAAAGCAATGACGAGGAGTTGATTGCAGTGCTGAACGGGTTTGGCCTGGAACAATTTGCGGCTTTGTGCATCGCCAGCGAGGTAAAACTGGAAAAAAGCGATACTGAAACGGCTGTTATAGCTCAAAAAAGCGGTCATCAAAAATGCCAGCGATGCTGGAATTACCGGCCGGAGGTGGGGACAAACAGGGAGCATCCTGATTTATGCAAACGATGCGTCGAGGTGATGAGCAAAATTACTTAGTCCCGCTGCCGCGGTTGTTCGAATCAACCCCGATTGTTCGGGGCGACGATAAAATCTTCGCAAGATTGTCACTCGCTTCGGTATAATCAGGCTTGATATTTATCGCCTTTCTGAAACAGTCAACGGCCTGGTCAGGTTTTTTTTGTAAATAAAGCGCCACACCGAGATTGTTATACGCCCTGGCATAATCAGGTTTGACGGTCACAGCCCGGCGATAGCAATCGACAGCCTCATCGAGCCTGTGCTGCAACTGGAGGGCATAACCGAGATTATAATACGCCTCGGCATCGTTCGGCTTAATCGACAGCGCCGTGCGATAGTGACTTATTGCCTCATCGAGCCTGCCCTTTGATGCAAGCACATAACCAAGATTATAATGTGCATCCGCAAAATCCGGCTTAATGGCTATCGCCTTTTGGTAATAGCCGATGGCTTCATCCGGTTTATCCTGCGATTGCATCAGGTGGCCGAGATTATAATACGCCTTGACGTATTCAGGCTTGAGTTTCACGGCCTTGAGATAGCAATCGGCGGCCTCATCGAGCTTGTTCTGCGACTGCAGCAGATGGCCAAGATTGTAATACGCCCTGGCGAAGCCGGGCCTGAGCTGCAGGGCCTGACGATAACAATTCGCAGCCTCATCGAAGTCGCCTTTTGTCTCCAGTGCGCTACCAAGATTGTTATAAACCGAAGAGATGTTTCTGGCCTTAAGCTGCAATGCAAGGCGGTAATTTTTAATCGCCTCATCGTACTTTTCTTCTGATTGCAGCGAAATCGCCAGGCTGTGATACAAATCGGCAGCCTTCGGCGCACGGTTTAACATATACCCATAAAGGCCGACCGAATTCTGCCAATACATTAAATACCGGTGCGTTGCAGCACCCTCGGCACCGGCCAGTATTACAATTATTATTGCTATCACATACTTTACAATGGTCTTGCCGATACTGCACAGCCAGACCAAGAACGACGCCAGCACCATAAGCAGGCCTATCGAAGGCAGATAGGCAAATTTGTCGGAGGCGATAACGTTGGTAAAGCCTATAATCTGCATTGTCGGCAGTATCGCCGCAAAGAATATCAGCCAGCCAGTCAAGGCCGCTCTTGTCCGGCGAAGTGAAAATATCAGCAGCAAAATCAAAATGGGCGTCCCTATAACGCCCGCCAATACCATTGGCTGGGACATATCCATCGGCTCCGGAAAGGCGTAATGCGAGGAAAGGTTTACCGGCCAAACCATCTTGTAAAGGTAGAAAATGATATTATGAGAGATTATCAGCGGCACATATTTAACGCCGAACTCGGTCGGCAGCACCGTGCACGCGGTGCGAGTCTGCGAAATATAAGTTATGACTGCGAACACACCCCCCAGCACAAAAAACGGTATTTTCTCCAGAACTACTCGCCAATTCAGACGACGCAGCGGCCAATAATCGAGCAGCAGCATCACGGCAGGCAAAGGCACGCTTGTCGGCTTCGACATCAGCGCCAGCAGATATGCAACGAGACTGCCAACGTAGAATCTCGTGACCCGTGACTTGTGACCCGTGACTCGCGGGTAAACGTAAAGAACCAGCGACCACAACGAGAAGAAAGCGGCGAGGAGCGTTTTGCGTTCGCCGACCCACGGGATAGGCTCAACGGTCATAGGATGTACCCCAAAAAGCAGACCAACACCCGCTGCCACCCAGATTTGCCCGAACAACAGATAAAGCAGAACAATAATTAGTGCGGTATTTGCGATGTGCAGGGCAAGGCTGGTGATATGAAACGGCACAAGGTTATTTTCCCGCCCGCCGAGTGCATAATCAATCATCAGCGAAATCATCGCCAGCGGCTGATAGTAGCCTTCGACCGTTGAAGGCTCAAGTATTTCGCCAAGAAATCTTTTGGCCGATGCCCAACACGGGTTTTGCACCAGAATATTGTCCGTGAGATACTGGCTGTCATCGAACGACATCGCCTTTGCCGACAGCGCCTGCCGGTGCGTTACCAGAACAAGAAAACAAACAATGGCTATCAGTATTGCCGGTAATATAATCTGCCGTAGGCTCGTTTTCCCTGAAGATTTTTGCTGCATAGGGTTGCTGCTAACGTTTTTTCTGCTTATAGAGTTCCAGTTGTTTTGCGATTTGGGCGGCCAATTCTTCGTTGTTGCTGTCGGAGGCCAGGTCTAATGCCGCCTGCTCGGCAGCAACGGCCTTATCGAACCGGCCTGCGGCGGCATAAGCCGCCGCCAGCGTGTCAAGAACCGCTGGATTGCGATATTGCGTCAGTTCAGCCGCCCGCTGTGCAAAACCAACCGCCTGGGTCGCATCATTTTCATCCTGCGGGTGCTTGGCCAGAATCCTCGCCAGATTATCTATGACGACCTCGTTGTCCGGCTCAAATTGCATTGCCCGGCGAAAACAATCAGCCGCTTCGTTAAACCTCCGCACCGATGCAAGTATAACGCCCAAATCAATACAGGCCTCGACATCACCAGGGTTGATTCTCAATGCCTCTTTGAAATAACTTATTGTATTCTCAATTTTACCTTCCAACTGGAATATTTTGGCCAAATCTATATAAACATTCGCATCGCTCGGCGCAAGCTGCAATGCCTGCCGAAGATAACCTTTCGCTTCGTCGAGCCTGCCCTCCATTCCCAGCGCAGTCCCTGCGTTAATGTAAGCTTCCACATAATTCGGTTTGACCTTCAAGGCATAGCGATACCGCTCTATAGCATCGTCCAGTCTGCCCTCGATTTGGAGTTCGTAACCCAGCTCATAATTTACAATCGGCGCATCAGGTGCCAACATCAGCATATACTTAAAAAGTGTCACCGAATCCCGCCAATATGCCAAATACCGCCTGGTGGCTGCCGATTCGAGACCGGCCGGTATCAGCACAGCCGCCGCCAATATAACACACCAGTCCCTTGATTTGGCGGCATAACTTTTTTCCGCCAACCAGGTTAAAAACGACGCCAATATCATTAACAAACCCACCGATGGCAGATATGCAAACTTGTCGGAAGCAATGACATTGCTGAAATTGACGATTTGCATGGTCGGAAATATCGCCAAGAAAAATACAGAGAAGCCGGTCAGCACTGCACGAGTCCGGCGAAGCGAAATCAATAACAACGGAATAAGTATACACGTGCCGATGACGCCGGCCAGCACCATCGGCTGAGACAAATCCAGCGGCTCAGGAAAGGCATAGTGTGACGACAACCTCACAGGCCAGACAATCTTGTAGAGATAAAAAACGATATTATGACAGAGAATTATCGGGATAAACCGCAGGTTATACTGTCCTGGCAATACGGCATAAGACGTTCGACTCTGAGAAATGTATGTTATAAGCATGAAAACACCGCCAAGCACAAAAAACGGTAATTTTTCCCGAACCGCCCGCCAATTCAGGCAGCGGAGCGGCCAATAATCAAGCAGAAGCATCACAGCAGGTATCGGTACGCTCGTCGGCTTCGACATCAGCGCCAGCAGGTATAGCGCAAGACACCAAAAGTAAAGTCTGCGGACGTTTTTTCTGGTGTAAATCACGTAAAAAACAAGACACCACAGCGAAAAGAATGCCGCCAGCAGCGTCTTGCGCTCGCCGACCCACGGGACAGGCTCAACAGTCATAGGATGCACGCCGAAAAGCAGACCAACACCCGCTGCCACCCAGATTTGGCCGAACAATAAGTAAAGCAGCACAATTATCAATGCGGTGTTTGCGATGTGCAAAGTCAGGCTCGTGATATGAAACGGCACAAGATTTACCTCACGCCCGCCGAGCGCGTAATCAATCATCAGCGAAATCATCGACAGCGGCTGATAATAGCCCCGAACGGTAGATGGATTCAGCACCTCGGTTAGAAACCTCCACCCCGACTCTAACGAGGGATTTTGCACCAGCTTGTTATTGCTAAGATATTGGTCGTCATCAAAAGACAACGCCCCGGCAGACAACGCCGGCCAATGCACAACCAGAACAGCCGTGCAGACAGCAACAGTTAAAATTACGAGCAACCAGGATTTTGAAACCGACCACTGCAAAAAATTTTCATCCCGTTTTTTACGGCATCTTTAATATGTCCTTGATTCTTTCCTCGAAAATCTGGTACTGATATTCACCCAGAAGCCTCAGACGGTACTTCTCAAGAGCAGTTTCCCGTCGCTCCGCCCACAGTCTGCCCTTAACCTCTCTTTCCATACTGCCGTTATATTCTTTTGTTTTTCCGGGCTGCTTACTTAATATCTTAACAACCCGCCACTTGAGCATTTCCTTATAAAATCCTTTTATCGGCCCACCTATCTGATTCGGCTCACCTTTCCACAGGTAGCCGAAGAACATACCCTCCGTTCCGGGATAAACATCAACAGGACCGCTTGACTTGTCCAAAGAATATTCCTCTTTGACCGACCCAAAATCGACACCTCTGTTTAAATCATCTTTCGCCTTGCGTGCTGCGTCAAGGTTTTCGCACCAGATTTGGTCGATTTTAAGCTTGTCAGGCGTTCCAAATTCTTTTTTGTGCTTTTCGTAATAACCCGTAACATCATATGGGTTGTTAGGCTCAGGAACGCCTTTGAATACTTCAGCGACAATCCGATTAAACAGATAAGCATCTTCACGGTCTCTTACCTCATTCAGGAAATCTCTTTTTATATCAAGCCCGTGTGCGCGGGCCTCCGCAACAAAGACCGGCGCCCTATAATCATTCGATAAAAAGCCGTCAATCCCCTCCGGCGTATTCAGATTGGCCGGCCGGCTCGGTGGAGCAATTTCACACAACGCCAGGAGGAAATTCTTTAACGTCACCTGGCCGTTATCGCAGGTCATCAAAACAAGATTTTTGTCCTCTGGCGGCAATTGTCTTACCTGTTTAACGCGAACAAATCTCCCGCTGTAGATAATCGCAGCCTCGCTCATCAGCCGCTGATATATTTGGGCTGCCCTGGGAAAATTACCGCTTACTTTTTGAAACCTATGCTCCTTATATAACCGGTCGTAGAACTGGTCTATAAGCTCTCTGGCCTTCGCTCCTTCGAGCGTTTGCTTCGCCTGGTCCCTTTCCAGCTTGGGGTCGGCTTTAATCTTGACTTCTATTTCCTCATCCGTAACTTTTATCTTGTCCCGCAGATAATCATCCAATAATAAGCTCGGAAGTTTCTCGTCTTTTAATAATTTAACTGAGTCCTGAATCTCTTCATCATCCTGATAATGAAACCTGCGGGCCTCCATCAACATCGCCTTTTCTGCTATTATCTTCATAAGTATGGTTCTGGTATCGGTCGGCTGGTATATTTTGCTTTCACCCAAGTAATCCGGCTGCGGAGTAATTTCACGCATCAGCCTTGCCGCAAGGTCGTTGTTTGTGATGACATAACCGCTTATCCTGGCAACCGCATCCGGCGAATCAGAAAAAGGGGAAAAAGTTTTCGGTTTGTTTTGTGTCGCCGGCGAAGGCGCCTCCGGATTGGTCGTTGTGCAGGACTGCAAAATCGCTGCCAGCAAAAAAAACCCCGCCAGTCTGACGTTGAACAGTTTAGACATATATTCGCCCTTTCCTTTCAAATAAACATAACAATAACAAATTTCGGCACTTCCGTAACAAATATTCCACAAAAAAACCGTTTTGTCAATACAGGAAAAGACATATAAGTTTGCCGCTTGACTGAAAGTGGTTTTTCGATACGATGTTAAACAGTTCGCAATTATGACAAAAGAACACATAAAATCAAACAAAGGCCCGTTTACAGCAGCCGTAACCGCCAATAAACGCCTTGGGGAAAGATTTTACCGGCTCAGACTGGAATTTGCCGGAGCCGGCGCCAGGGCATTTGCGAAGGCCCAGCCCGGCCAGTTTGCCGAATTAGACCTCTCGACCGCCACCCTGCCGCCGCCTGACACTATACCGGAGAATTTGCTTGATGTGTCCAGCCGAAACATCCTGCTGCGTAGACCTTTCAGTTTTTGCGACCTCAGCAGCAAAGGCAGCAAAACCTACGTAGAAATCCTCTACTGTGTTCTCGGCCCGGCAAGTCTGCGAATGACAACGCTATCAAAAAACGATTTAGTAAGCGTGATTGGGCCTTTGGGTAATGGCTTTTCGGTGCCGAAAGGCAGGAAAATCGCCCTGCTGGCATCAGGCGGAATGGGTGCCGGCCCCCTGCTGCATCTGGCAAAAATCCTCAAGGAAAAACACACCAAAATCGACGTAATCGCAATTGTTGGCGCAAAAACAAAAAAAGAACTACCATTTGAAATACATAAATCCCAGCCGAAGGATTTCAAAAAATATAAGGTGAAATCCCTGATTACAACAGATGACGGTTCCTTGGGAATTAAAGGCCTTGTTACCGAATGTCTCACAGAATGGCTCAATAAAAATAAACCGGCTTCTAAAGATACGATTATTTACAGTTGCGGCCCCGAGGCTATGCTGGCAAGGGTCGCTGAAATCGCAAAACAGCATAAAATTGATTGTCAAATCAGTATGGAACGAATGATGGCCTGCGGTTTTGGCGTCTGCCAAAGCTGTGCCGTCGAGTGCAGTGCGGCAGGCTCAGGCGAAACCATTTATAAACTGTGCTGCAAAGACGGTCCAGTTTTTGACGGTAAAGAAGTAATCTTCAATCTATGAAGAAAAAAAAGGCAGACATATCAGTTGATTTTGCTGGCCTTCGGCTGGCTAACCCGGTGTTTACCGCTTCGGGCACCTGCGGTTATGCCGATGAGCTGGCGGATTTTGCAAACATCAACGTATTAGGCGGATTCATCACAAAAAGTATTACCCTCAAGCCCAGAAAAGGAAACCCCACGCCGCGAATTGTCGAGACCGATTCAGGAATGCTCAACGCTATCGGCCTGGCAAATATCGGCCTGGAAAACTTCATCAAGGAAAAACTGCCCCTGATAGAAAAGATGACCGCCAAAGTTTTTGTCAATATTGCCGGTGAAACCATTGACGAATATGTCGCCGTAGCGCAGCGATTGTCAGGCGAAAAGGCAATAGCAGGCCTTGAGCTGAATATCAGTTGCCCAAACGTAAAAAAAGGCGGTATAACCTTTGGCACAGACCCGATTCAGGTCGCAGAGATTACCTCAGCAGTTAAAAAAGTTTCAGCAGACAAAATCCTGATGGTCAAATTGTCGCCTTGTGTCACGGATATAGCCATAATCGCCCGTGTAGCGGTCGACAGCGGAGCCGATGCACTCAGCCTGATAAATACCTTTACTGCGATGGTGATTGATATAGAAACCGCAAGACCCGTTTTGGCAAACAAGACCGGCGGTCTGTCAGGCCCGGCGATAAAGCCGATAGCGGTCTATTTAGTCAATAAGGTCTACAATGAGGTCACAAAAAACACCAATGTACCTATTCTGGGAATGGGCGGAATCAGAAATGCCTCGGACGCCGTTGAGTTTATCATTGCAGGTGCGACAGCGGTGGGCATCGGCACAGCGAATTTCATCGACCCGGCCTGCGCAATAAAAATCATAGAAGGTATAAAAAAATATTGCGCTCGTAAAAAAATAGAAAGCATTAAAGAGTTAATCGGAACTCTTGAAATTTAAGGTGAAACGATGAAAGAAAAAACAATAGGCAGACGTGACTTATTAAAAATGGGAGGAGCGGCGGCTGCGGGACTTGTATTGTCCTCCTGCAAATCTATCCTGCCGGAAAATCTTGACAGTCTCAAGGCAAACAGGGACGGCTATAATATCCTCTTTGTCTTTGCCGACCAGATGCACGGCTTCGCAATGGGCTGTATGGGAAATCCCGATGTCAAAACGCCCAATCTCGACCGCCTTGCCGCAGCGGGAACGTTATTCAGAAACACATATTCCTGTTATCCCGTATGCACGCCATTTCGCGGGATTTTAATGACCGGCCGCTACGCCCGACAGACCGGCGTTGTCGAAAATGAAATGGCTGTCCCCGCAAATGAGCGCACACTGGCCGCAACATTGAATGACGGCGGCTATCGCACCAGCTACGTCGGCAAATGGCACTTGGGCGGAAAAGACAATATCGCTGTCCCGCCGGAATTTCGTGCGGGTTTTACGGATTTCATAGGCTATCAGTGCTACAACGATTACCTCGACCAGGTATGGTTCTTCGACGAAAAAGGCGAAAAAAAAGACTGCAAAAAACACCGGACTGAAGCCACCACCGACATCGCCATCGAGCGCCTCGAAAAAATCAAAGACAAAAAGTTTGCGATGTTTGTCTCCTACCAGAACCCGCATTACCCCGAACAGCCCCTGAAAGAATTTGAGGATATGTATGCCGATATCAAAATCACCCGCAGGCCGAACTGCCGGGACATCGACCCGTATACCCGCACCTTCAGCCCGCCCAGGACTGCCGAAAACGACCCGATGTTCAAAAAATACAATAAGAGCCTTGATACGTACCTCAAACTCTACTACGCAATGATAACCCAGCTCGACTGCAATATATGCCGGCTGTTCAATAAACTAAGAGAGCTCGGCATTGCGGAAAAAACCGTATTTATCTTCACCTCCGACCACGGCGATATGCAGGGCAGTCACGGCCTGAAAAACAAAAACATCTTCTACGAAGAGTCCGTCCGCGTCCCCCTGATAGTCAAAGTCCCCGGCGGTCCAAAAGGCATCGTCAGCGATGAGCTTGTCTCATCCGTCAATTTATTCCCAAGCATACTTGACTATGCCGGCCTGCCCAAAGAAAAAACAGTTGAAGGGTTAAGTTTTACGCCTATAACTGCGGGGAAAAAACAAAAATTGGCTGATGCGGTCTTTTCAGAAGGCGGCGACGTCCCCAAATCAGAAGGCGGCTCAACAAAGAAAAAATGGTTTATGATACGCGAGGGAAAATACAAATTGGCCGTCACACAGGATGATTTAAAGCCGACCCATCTTTTTGACCTCGAAAATGACCCTTACGAGATGAAAAACCTGCTCGAAGATAAAAACAACTACTCAAAAATCGTTGAAAATCTGCAAAATAAGATTAAATCCTGGCACAAAGATATAATGAAACGTGCAAATCCGAAAGTATCGGTGACAGAAAATGGCGGAAAAATTGAATTATAAATCGCTTCGCAGTGAAAGAAAATTTGACTGGTTCGTAGGCGTTTACGGCAATTCCTTATGGACAATGGCGGGCATACCGGTCAGAGAATATTACCTGAACCCCAATGCGTGCATAGAGGCCTATCGCAAAGGCAGACCCTTAGTCAAAGAACTGTTCGGCGACGCCACCCCGCCCATACCGGTTCTTTCGCCGATGATTAAATACGGCCACGTAAGCACTATCGGCGCGAAATTAAACTTTCCCGAAGGTGGCGAAGTCCATCATATCCCGCCGTTCGCCTCGATTGATGAGGGGATTAAGCGCCTGAAGGAGCATATAGATTTTGCTTCTTCAGGAATGACCCCTTATTATCTGGAATTTTACAAAAAGCTTCAGGACGCCTTCCCCGATGAAAAAGTTCATCTCGGTTGGCAATGGGAAGGCCCCATCACAACAGTTTGGGAGCTGCTCGGCGCAAACTTTATGTATGACCTGTTCGATAAGCCCGATTCGCTGCGGGAATTTATGAAATTTTCGACCGCAAGCATCGTCGAATACTGCCGATTCTTCTGCAAAATCGAAAACACCGAAGTCCTGAACCCCGAACCCGACCACGGCAGGCTCTGCGACGACATCGCCGCTATGGTCCCGTCAAAGATGTGGCCGGATTTCGTCCTGCCTTTCTGGAATATGTTTTACGATGGGCCTACACCCGGCAGAATATTACACTGCGAAGATATGCGGGCCGAGCAGCTTGAGCATCTGGAAAAAATCTCGGTGATCGACTACGACCCCGGCATATCGTCCAAGCTGAACCCCAAACTGGTCAACGAAGGCTCACGTGTCCCGTTCGGCTGGCGCTTAGGCGGCTTCCACTATAGCTCTATGACCTGTCAGGACGTGGAGGACTTCGTATACCAGGCTGCCGCTGACGGCGCAAGCTACGTTCATACCCACATCGAAGCGGCTATGTGCGATGAAGACACCGCCAAAAAAGTGCGGGCATTTGTAAAAGCAGCCAAAGAAACAAAGCACCTGTTCGACAAAGGCGCAAGCCGGGATGAGATTGCAAAACGTGTAACCCCCGCCGGTAAACAAAAATTCTGGAACAACTGGCTGGGAAAATAATAAATAGCGTATAATAAATAGCGGATAGCGGGTAGCGTATAGCGGATAGATTATGGAAATGCTTTTTAGTTTAAAAAACTTTTATATAACAGTGTTAATCCGTGTTAATCCGTGTCTAAATATTATTAGAACCGTGTTAATCCGTGTAAATCCGTGTCTAATATTTTCAAAACTGTGTTAATCTGTGTCTATTGCTCTTTGAAAAGTTAAACGAACGCACAGTCAATATCCGATAATACGGGAATGAGACCCGTAGGAAGCCCTCAACAATTGGAGCAACGGCGGCGAAAAGCCATCTCGTTGCTGGAACAAG
>Ga0315282_10006605_pt1 | contig 19335 bp, 13 predicted proteins | sample YL17G07_20_MG_FD_203693 | JGI IMG/M metagenome (GOLD analysis project Ga0315282, IMG submission 203693) | Sediment microbial communities from Yellowstone Lake, YNP, Wyoming, USA - YL17G07_20 | ecosystem: Environmental > Aquatic > Freshwater > Lake > Sediment | place: USA: Wyoming | collected... | reverse complement strand
CTTTGCTGAGGCAGGGAGAGTTATAGAGGGATTAGAGAATCTGCCTTCAGGTGTAGGGGCTCAATTCATTGAGCCCGTTCCTGCAGGTTCGATAAATCGAACCCCTACAGAATTAAGGGGTGAGCCATTATCAGAATATCCAATCAGGCCAGAGGTTGTGGAGTATAAAGGCACAAAGGTATTCGTATTCGACTTTGAGAGCCTGTTTGAAATAGAGCTGGTTAAAGAGGCAACACCTTTAAGGATGAGTATAGAACTTAAGGTTAAGCCGAAGAGTAGGGGAGTATTCAAGGTAATGGAGAGGATAGTTAATATAGCAAAAGAAGGAGAGAATCTTGATGGAATCAAGTTTGCCTTTGTCTCTAATAGGAGAGATGTGAGTAGAGAGGTTATGGAGGAGATGTTAAGGGACTATATGAGCTTATGTGGTCTATCGGCAGAAGTTATAGGTAGGGCGGTAGATAATAACTTCATAATTGATGAGAAAGAACTGAGAAGAGAAGGAGGAATAGCAGGGATATCTAAGAGTGGGAGGATAAGCACGAAGGCAGTATTCTCCATCATCAATGAGAGGCTATTGCTTTCTGGCAGGACAGATGGTAATGGAACTGAGATAAAGATACTGACAGACAAGGAAGAGAGATGGGAGAAGGATGTAACCAGGGAAATGATGGAGAGGATACTGTGGGTAGTTTTGAATCCAGCTAAAGAAGGAGAGGTAATATCTACATCGGCAGGGCTGGTAGTAGCGATAGAGGGTAAAGTATCCGAGTGGCTGATAGAGTTCATAAAGTCAAGATATTCTGAGGAAGAGGCAGCAAGGTTAATACCTCAGATAACCAGAGATGGTAAGGTAATTCTTCCGGCAACACCAGTAGATAAGAAGTATCTTGAAGGAATCAAGGCTGAAGAGAGGATATATAAGGTTCAGGCATAAACAAGTGCACAAGTGCATAAGTCACAAGTCCCCCTCACCCCTCCCTCTCCCCTTGGGGGAGAGGGTTAAGAGTGAGGGGATTGGAGTAGCGAAGCGAAGCTTCGCAATATAACGCGGAGCTACTGCTCCGCTACTCCTTTTTTATACCCCACCTGCGTAAAGTTAGTCCAACCTAAAAAAACACTTGCCAAAATTTAACAAAAATGTAACAATTTTGTAACACCAATGTAACATAGTCATAGTAAAATATATAATGGATTTGAATTTAATGGTGAATTATAACTATGTTTCGAGGAGTTAAGTATGTTCGGGAGAACTCGGATTTACATTCCAAGGCTAAGCTCTAAAATAGTATTTCTAATCTTCTGTTTATTATTAACCTTCAATTATATTCGCTCAGAAGAAATTTCGCCTCCTGAGGCAATGTCCGCTGAAGAATATTTTGAGCAAGGTCTGGCAGATTACGAAGCTGGAAATTACAAAGCGGCAATGGAAAATTTCTCTGAGGCTTTATTTTTAAACCCCAATAACAAACGGGCTAAACAATATCTGGAAAAAGCTGGGAAAAAATTTATGGAGGAAGTGAAGACCAGAAAGGAATCTGAGAGGACTGAGATTCTAAGGAAAGCCCAAGGGATAATTGCTGAGCGTAAACAGAAAGTGAAAGAGAATTATGAGAGTGGAGTAAAACATTATAGTCAGGGTGAGCTTCTCAGAGCCAGCATCGAATTCAATGCCGTATTGGAGATCGAACCAGAACATAAAGAAGCAAAGAAGTATCTCGAGTTGATTAGAAAGCGGCTCGAAGATATTGTGAATAAAGGAGAGTTTAAAACTGTTAGTGAATTGTATTATGCGCAAGGGGGAATTTTCTATATTAATGGTGAGTGGACGAAGGCTATTGCTCAATGGGAGGATGCGCTTAAGATTGACTCAACAAACGAAGAACTTCCCGAATTTGTTAAAATAGCAGAGAAGAAAAGGAATGAACAAGAGTCGTTTGAGAAAGCGGAGGTTCTTTACCGGGTTGGCTTGGCCCACTATAATGAAGGGAAGTTGGAGGAAGCAATTAAAGAACTGGGAGAAGCAATAAAATTTAACCCCAAACATACGAAAGCTCGAGACTATCTTGCCAGAGCCAAGGAGAAGGTAGCTACGGTGAGTAAGGAGGAGGAAGAGAAGAGCCGTCGGGAAATTATGGACAAACATTATTTTCAGGGGATAGATTACTATGCGGAGGGAAAATTCAAGGAGGCGATCGAGGAGTGGGACGAGGTGCTCAGGATAGATCCCGAACATAAGGGGGCAAAGGAGTATATAGATAAGGCGAGAGATAAGATTGCCAGTGCAAACTCTCGAAGGGAAAAAGAGAGGCTCACAATAAGGAAACCCGAGGAAGAGAAGATAGAAGTCTATTACAAGCAGGGGATAAACTACTATTTAGCAGGCGAATTTAAAGAGGCGATCAGGCAGTGGCAAGAAATTTTGAAGATAGAACCTTCGCATAAAGGTGCTATAGAATACATAGCAAAAGCCAAAGAACGCCTGAAAATATCCGAAGAAGGGATTGGATATTCTCCCTACGAAGAAGAGGTTGAAGAATATGTTAAGGAATTAGAGAAGACTGGTACTACAGACAAAGAGAAAGAAGAGCTAATTACTATGCATTACCAGGATGGATTGGTAGCTTACGCTCATGGAGACCTTTCTCAGGCGATGAAAGAGTGGCAGATAGTTCTAAAACTGGACCCCGAACACAAGAAAGCTCGTCGCGCTCTTATTAAGTTGCAGGCGGAATTGGAGCGCCAGAAAGGCAAAGAGTAACGGAAAAGTATTTTTCTTGACAATGTTATTTGAATTATGATAAACTACAAAAAATTTTATTAGAGGGAGGGGCGCCGGTCGCGACGAATAAGGAGGAACGGGTTAGCGACGCCTGCGAGGAAGGTGGAGTAGCACACTTCAGTGTGCGTGAGAAAGACGCAGGCTAAAGCCTGCTAATCCGAGACCGAAAGGAGGGTCGCTGTTCCGACGAATAAGGAGGAACGGGCAAGCGACGCCTGCGAGTCGGTGAGCAGGCAGGTCACCGACTGGAGCCAAGCGGAAGGAGGTGATTTGAGTGGAAGAAAAGTCGAGAGCCTTGCGGTTGTTGCAAATAACTTTTAAAGTTTTGGCTTTTATATCTGTCGGAGTGGGTCTTCTGTTCTTCTTCATCATCCTTATTGGTGGGGGCACGCCAGAGACACCAAGGGCAACCAGTATTCTTGCACTGGTATTGGGATTTATCTATCTTGTGCTATTTTACACTGTTAGCGTGGTTTTGCAATTATTTTCAGATATCGAACAGAATACCCGAGAGACAAAGGAACTATTAGAACGGAAGTAATATTACTGCCTGTCAAAAGAAAACTTTCTATCCCAGTGCCTAAGTCGAACAAACTTCTCTATATCTTCAAATATCATATATAAGGCAGGCACAATAAATAGGGTCAGAATCGTAGAAACTGTCAGTCCACCAATGACAGTAATTGCTAAAGGAGACCAGAGGGTAGCACTCTCGCTTCTATCCAATGCCATGGGAACTAAGCCGAGGATGGTGGTGAGGGTAGTCATAAGAATTGGTCTCAATCTATGTTCACCCGCTTTAAGTACAGCCTTTAAAGACTCTCTCCTTAGAAGTTCCTCTCCATTCGAAGTGGTGCCCAGAAAAGCATTTTCTTCCTTTCTTACAAGATGATTTATACGGTCGACTAGAATAATCGCATTATTGACCACTATCCCGCCCAATATAATTAGTCCAATGAAAACACCCATAGTGACCGGCTTATGCGTAATAAATAGGGCCAAAATGGCCCCGATGGCTCCCATGGGAACGGTTACCATAATGATAAGGGGCTGAGAGTAAGATTCAAATAGAGAGGCAAGGACTCCAAAGACTAGAAACACCATTACATAGAGAGCAAACTTAAATTCTTTCTCATTCTGTAACATTTCCTGGTAGTCTCCGGCAAACTCAAAGTAGTAATCCTTGGGTGGTTTTATATGGGCTATACTCTTCTTGATTTTTTCTACAGCGGTCCCCAGGGCCAATCTTCCCCTGAGGGCGCTGACCTGAATCATGCGGCTTTTGTCCTTTCGCCATATTTCACTTGGCGAGAGGGCGAAATTGAAATCTGCCACCTGTTCCAAATAGATCTGGGCTCCTGACGGAGTGTCCAGAGTGAGCTTTTTCAGGTCCTCAAAATCCCTTCTGTGTCTCTCATCCAGTCTGGCGATGGTCTCTATTTGACGGGCTTTATCATGGAAATAGGTAGCCCTGAGACCTCTCATCTGGGCATGGGTTATTTCGGCTATATCCTTAACGCTTAAGCCGAAGTAGGCAGCCCTCTGTTTATCCACATTAAATCTCATTTCCGGCCTTCCCGGTTTATATCTTAACTTCACATCTGCCAACCCGGCAACAGTTCCCATACTCTTTGCCAGTGAGATGGCTAAATCCCTAAGAAGGTTATAGTCGTAACCGTAAACATCGAGGAAAACCTCACTCGCCGATTGGGGTTCTGAGAAATAGATAAATGTGTCGTAGATTTCACCTATCTTCTTTAACCTGGGACGCAAGGAATCCATGACTTCTTGCACTGTGTGCGCCCTTTCTGAGCGAGGTACAAGTGTAACATACACTTTAGAGGACCAGCCTTCAACTCTTGCGGTCACAGTTTTAGTTACCTCTCTAATTTCAGGAACGGTAGTGAGTACGCTTTCTACTTCGGAGACGACTTGGTCGGAAATTTCAAGCTTAGCTCCCGAAGGGAGTTCTACAAAAATGGTGAACTCACTCTGTTCAGTTGTTCCCATATAATCCTTTTCTAAGAAGTTTCGATAGATTAAGAGTGAAAGGAGAAAGAGAGAAACTAAACTAACAATAGCAATATATCGCTTGCGGACGGTAAAGGCGAGAATTCTCCTGTAAAGATTACGCAACTTTGGAAAATTCAAGACAGGCTTTCTCTTCCGACTTTCCGGGGATGGGAACTCCTCTTTTAGGCTAACTTCTTTTTTACTTTTTTGATAAAGAGGAATTCTGGAAGAAAGGAGGGGGACCACAGTGAGGGCAACAAATAGAGAAGCTAACAGAGAGAATGTTACGGTTAAAGCTAATCCACTGTAAAGTATCTCCACTTGCTTATTGATGAAAACAATGGGCAGGAACACCACCACCGTGGTGATGGTTCCTGCTACAATTGGTAGGATAACCTCCCGGCTGGCGTTAATGCAAATCTCCTTCTGGTTCGCTTTAGACTCGATTTCTCCTTGGTCATTTTCCCTCGTTAGCTTGACCTTATGCTTGAAGATATTCTCCAAGACCACAATTGAGTTATCCACGAGCATTCCGATTCCCAGGGCAAGTCCGCTAAGAGTCATGACATTTAAAGTTATCTTCTGAAAGTACATTAAGCTGAAGGTAACCATTACCGAGATGGGGATTACTACAACAATAATAAAAATATGTCTTATATCTTTAAGGAAAAGGAATAGGATTGCTCCTGATAAAAAGGCACCAAGGAGAAGAGAAGACCAGACAGTTTTTATGGATTGTTTTATGAATACTGCTTGATTGGATACAGTGACAATATTTACTTCTCTGGGCAAGTTAGGTTTAATCTTTTCCAGCTCTTTCTCAATTGCTTCACTTACCCGCACCGTATTGGCTGTTGACTCTTTATGAATATATAGTGCTGTTACGGGACGGGTATCCAACCGAGCATAGGCTTCAGGCTCAAGGTAGGAATCTTTTACATCAGCAATATCTTCCAGGCGAATTATGGAACCATTGGGAGTTACGATTATCCCCAGCTTTTTTATCTCTTCTATGTTTTTGAATTCTCCCATGGTTCTGATTAGGTACCTATATTTTCTCTTGTCTATACTTCCTGTCAGGAGGTTGAGGTTACTGAGATTTAGAATTCCTATAACTTTTCTTATTGGCAAGTTGTAAGCTTGCAGGCGAGCCTGGTCAATTTCAACCATAATCTTACGTTCCCTGCCGCCTCTGACCTCTACATTCGCTACACCATTGATTCTGCTGACCTGTTCCTTCATTTTTTCTTCTGCTATTTTGCGAAGCATCTCTGGCGTATACCCGGTTCCTGTCAAAGCCAGAATCATAATTGGGAAATCCGATTCCTCGTAGCGCTCGATTATTGGCTTCTCGATCTCCTCGGGTAGTTTATTTCTTATCTGTCCAATCTTTTCACGGACTTCCAAGGCAGCAAACTTCATATTAGTGCCTGGTTCAAAAGTGAGAGTCACGGTTGAGGACTCTTTCTTGGAAGTGGATATAATGTGTTTTAAGTGTTTCACGGAACTCACTGCCTCTTCGACGGGTCGGGTGACCAGAGATTCTATATCTTCGGGAGGCATCCCACCTCGCACATCGATCTTAATGGTCACAAGTCCATAGCTTGCATTTGGCATAAGCTCAACTGATAGACGGGTTAATGAGATAGTGCCTATTATGATGAGCCCCAGAAATACCATCAATATAGCTATTGGTCTTTTTACAGCAAATTCCGAGATTCCCATCGCCTTTCTCCCCAGGGCGACCGCAAGGGTCGCCCCTACGCGTGGTCGGGCACCATTTATGGTTGCGTCTTTGGTCGGGCACTCTTTAGAGTGCCGCTTTTCGTCACCCTGAAGGGCGACCGACCTAATGCAACCAATTCAACCAATCCAACCAATTCAACCAATCCAACCAATATAACCAATGTAACTAATATAACTAATATAATTTATTGATGGTTAAAGTTTTACCAGTGTTGGTGTCTAATATCTCGATTTTTCCAAAATCTCTGAAATTGTATTTTCGGAGGACTCCCCTTATAGTTTCCAGTGAGATGGGTAGGATGTCCTCTTTTTTAGGTTTCTCTTGTCGTCTTTTCTTCAAGTTTGTGACGGCATTTCTGGTTCCTCTCCAGACAAGGGAGAAGAGGTCGGCAGATGGAGGACCGGTCCATTCTGGTAGAGGACTACCCATCTCGCTTTTCTTAATTACATTTAAGGTAAACTTGAAAATGCCCCTCTCCAAATTTGGAACTTTAGGAATAAACTCGCCTTTCACAACCACCACTCTAAAGTTTTTCTTCAAATGTTTATCTTCCTTAAATTTCTCTTCTATCCGACGCGAGGCCTGTTTAGCTAAGAAGTCAGGGAGATGAACTTCTTCAATTGAGAATTCCTCGCTTTCAGATCGTTCTTTCTTTTCTTCCTTATCTTTAAGTGCTAAATCCAAAAGAAGAACTTTAGGGTCAAGTCTTGTTTCGAAGAGCATCCTCTTTATGTATTCTCCCTGAGAAATATCCCCCACCATAAATCTCTTGATGTCTTCTACATATCTGGTAAGAACTAACTCAAAACCAGAAATCTTAGAATCCCTTGCCACTAAGGTTATGAATTCTAAATTTGCGTCTGTAGAAAGGGCCACTCTTGACAGGACTTGTAGGACATCACCCAATTTTTTGAATGATTCCTCTGATAGTTGCAAGGAACTGTCCAATAAGTTATCCAGGGGCATATAGATACCCAAGGTCTTACCCACTGTTTCCACCTTTACCTCAGTATTATACTCATCCCTGCACAGCTTTATGATGGAATCGGAAACTTTTGTCTTGGGAAAAGTTGGTTTGCATCCAGAAATTATAAATATAATAAGTAATGAAAATGAAAATATCGATTTCATATTTAACTTCCTCTCGCTTATTGAAGCGAAGCTCTGCTTCGCTACTCCTTTTTTGTAATAGGAGTAGCAGAGCGAAGCTCTGCTTCGCTACTCCTTTTTTGTAATAGGAGTAGCAGAGCGAAGCTCTGCAGCTACCTTTTCTTCCTGTTTACCCTTCTGGTTATTTTTTCCGTACTCAGCAAAGATGGCTTCAATCTCATCATATTCCAACTCTTCTTTTTCCAATAGTTCGGAAACAAAGCGCTCCATTAATGTCCGTTCTTTTTTCAAGAGACTTTCCACTTCTTGGTGACATTTCTGGAGTATCTCCTGAGTTTCTCGGTTAAGCTTTTCCTTAAGCTCATTGGAAATTTGCGACTCGGGAATGACAGAATAGTCTCCTAAATAGCCATTACTTCCCATACCAAATTTCCAAACCATAGTATGAGCATAAGCCATTGCTTTCTGGAAATCGTCAGCAACTCCTGTTGTGGTGGTGCCAAACTTTAAGTTCTCCGCAACATATCCACCCAGGCAGACCTTTATATTTGCCAGTGCCTGCTCCTTACTGGTAGTTAACAGTTCCTCTCTGGGCTGATGAAGCACAGCTCCCAAAGCTCCTCCCCGGGAAGCAATGGAAGCTTTGAACACATCATCAGTTGGATGGAGAATGTATAAGACTATCAGGTGTCCGGTCTCGTGGTATGCTGTCATTTCCCTCTCTCTCTGGCTCAGTTTTCTCTTGTGTTTAATGCCCATATCGATTCTATCCATTGCTTCAGAGAGGTCTTCCCACTCCACGCTCTCCTTCAATTTTCGGGTGGCTATTAGAGCTGCCTCCTTGACGATGTTTTCAATATCTGCTGCGCTCTTGTATACTGTGTTTCTGGCTAAGCGAGGAATATCAATAGAAGGGTCATGTTTAACTTTTCCTAAATAGTGGTTAAAGAGTTCCTCCCTTCCTTCCAGGCCAGGCCTGTCAATATATATCTTTCGATCGAACCTGCCCGGTCTAATCAGCGCCTTGTCCAGGACGCTTTCAGGAGCATTTGTTGCTCCAATGACAATCACATTTTCCTCCCTCTCCTTCAAACCATCCATTTCCACCAGGAGCTGATTTTGAGTGGTATTGGTCTCTTCTCCTCCCAGGAAGCCGAATGTTCTACCCCTACCGATAGCGTCAATTTCATCAATGAAGACTATGCAGGCTCCATAGCCATAGGCGAGCTGCCTGGCCTTTTTGAATAGTTTGCGTACTCTGGAAGCTCCCATTCCCACAAATATTTCCACAAATTCACTTGCTGCCATAGAGAGAAAAGGTATACCCGACTCTTTAGCTATGGCCTTAGCCAAAAGAGTCTTTCCGCAACCCGGAGGGCCGACCATCAAAAGTCCCCTTACAATTTTTCCTCCAATCTTTTTAATGCGTGTCCTGTCCTTGATGAGTTCCACCACTTCCAACGCCTCTTTTTTGGCTTCATCAATACCTTTTACATCGTTAAAAGTAACATCCACATTTTCACTCTTGATAGGAGTTTTCTTCAACTTGAGGAGCGTACCAGTTTGCATGCTGATAATGACATAGGCAAAGATCAAGGCGTTAACTGCACCCATGAGTAGTGTAAGAGGTAACTGGGCGAGAGTCATATGGAGATAGTAAGACTCCAATGAGAGTAGTCCTACTATGGCCAAAATCACCATGGTCACACTGCCAAAAATTATGAGTAGTTTCACCCAGTGGTTCATCCAGAACATCTTCATCCTTCTATTCCACATCTCTTAGTCTCCTCCTTCTTCCTGGTGACTATCTGTAGGGGACGGACGCAGTTTATGCCGATTTTTCGGCGTGCCGTCCCTACATTTCATCTTTTGCACGGTTAAAACCGTGCCTACGAATCTTCGTGCAAAAAAGATTGTAGGCACAGATTCAATCTGTGCAACTATCATGCTGTCTTTCTTCTTTCAAAAACTTTTTCACCGATTAAGTAGAAATAGGGTATAATCAATAAAGTAAGGAAAGTGGCTGTTGAAAGTCCTCCTATCACCGTAATTGCCAGAGGAGCACTCAACTCGGCTCCTTCGCCAAAGCCCAAAGCCAGAGGGAGTAGTCCCAAGACAGTGGTGAGCGTAGTCATTAAGATTGGTCTAAGCCTTGTCGTGCCCGCCCTCCTAACTGCTTTCTCGGTCTCAATTCCTTCTCTTCTTACCGTGTTGATATAGTCAATTAGAACGATGGCATTATTGACCACAATACCACCCAACATAATAACACCCATCAATACTATGGCGTTTAATGAGGTATGTGTTACAAGTAGAGCTAAAGCCACCCCAATTAAAGAGAAGGGGAGTGTAAACATGATTATGAAAGGTTGCCACAATGATTCGAACTCTGCAGCCATAATCATATAGACGAGAATTATGGCGAAGATCAGAGCGAACCTTAAGCTTTCAAACGACTCTCTCATCGTCTGTGTTTCGCCGCTCAAGATTACCGAGTAGTCAGAAATATTCTGATATTTTCTCAATTTCTCCCTAATGTCACTTATTACATCATTCAGACTTCTCTTAAAAATATTGGCTGTGACTAGGACAACCCTTTGCTGGTCCAGCCGTTTTATTTCGCTAGGACCCTTTCCCGTAGTGAGAGTAGCAACTTCTGCTAAGGGAACCTCTATGTCTGTGTTGGAATGGACTGTCAGAGCCCTTAACTTGGATACATCTGCCCTGTCCTCCGGTCTAAGTCTCACTGTCACATCTATTTCCCGGCCTTCTTCTTTAAACTTAGTTGCCATATATCCTCTAATTGCAATAAGGGCAGTTCGGGCTATATCGGTTACAGAAAGGTTATAAACAGCGGCTCTATCCTTGTCCACATGAACTTTTGTCTCCGGGGAAGGTAGCGCCAGACTGCTCCTCACTCCATAGATTCCGGTGATAGATTCGATTTCTTTAGTTACTTCCTCGGAAATTTTCTTAAGCACATCCAGTCTTGGCCCCTTTATTTCCAGTACTACTGGTGCAGCAACTTCCAGGGTAGACTTGAGGGCGCTCTCCTCCAGAATATATTCAATCTCAGCCATGGCAACTGTCTTCTCTTTTCTGAGGCTCGATTTCAGTTCCTGGATTATTTCTGGGCTTGAACGGGCCTTTCGAGGATGGAATTGGGAACTATCTTTCATAGTTTTTGGCAATTTTCCCCTCCACAGTTTTACTACCACCTGGGCCTGATGAGAACCCATGATTTCCAGGACATTTTCCGAAGAGGAGCCCACAGTGGCTGTAACATCTTTAACTTCTGGAATCTCGCGCAGTAATTCTTCTATCTTTCTTGTTACGGAATCGGTAGCCTCAAGCGCCGTGCCTGTGGGCATATTCACCTTTATAATGAATTCACCTTGGTCTATTTTGGGCATGAATTCTCGATTAGTAGTGAAAAGGAAGAGGAGACTAAGGGCAAATAGAGACAGGACAACCATTGTGGTGAGAAATTTGTGCGCCAGGCAACTGGAAAGCAATCTGGAGTAGATATCCATAATTTTGATTTTCTTTGAAGGAGCGAAATAGAAACTGGAGGGATGAGGGTCGGGTTTCTGGTCAGAGGAGTTTTGACTTATGGTTTGCGTATTTCCTCGTCCTGCTGCCAGGAGAGGGACCAAAGTTACAGCCACTAACAGGGATGCTATCAAAGAGAAGGTTATAGTAAAGAGCAAATCCTTGAAGAGTTGTCCGGCTATTCCGACAACAAATAACATAGGTAGGAAAACTGCTATGGTAGTTAGTGTTGAGCCGGTGATGGCTTCATTTACTTCTTCCGCACCTTTAACCGCAGCTTCTTTCCGGGGGAGCCCCAGTTGGTGGTGGCGGAATATGTTTTCAATTACAACAATGGCGTTATCCACTAGCATTCCTACCCCCAAAGCCAATCCCCCTAAAGACATCATGTTAATGGAGATTCCCTTGAAATACATTAAACTAAAAGTAACCATAATGGAGATAGGAATCGATGTACAGATAATGGTTGAAACCCATGCACTCCTTAAAAATAGGTAAAGGACTAAGAAAGCCAGCACGCCTCCTTGGATGGCGGCATCGGTGACTCCCTTAATAGATTTCTTAATGAAAATAGATTCATCGTATATAACATCTAAATTGATTCCTCTGGGCAATGAAAGCTTTAAGTCCTCTAAAGTGGTGCGAATCCTTTCTACAGTCTGAATAGTATTAGCTTCGGCTTGCTTCTGGATAGCTAAAGAAATATTATCCCTCCCGTTGTAACGGGAGAAACTTTTATCCTCCTTAAGTGTATCTTTCACAGTGGCTAAATTTGAAAGGAGAATGAGGCGCTTATCTTTGTCGAGCTTTGACTCTTCCTCTTCCTGGCCGAATTCTTGAGGTCGCTGTGGTGAATTGAGAGTATCTATTTCCACTACCGTATCCTTTATCTCAGGTACAGTTTTGAATTCGCCCATAGTTCTGATGAGATACTCATAAAGTTTACCTTTGGTTGTTCCTGCAGGATAATTTAGATTTGAGTTCTTTAAAGCCTCCACAAGAGATAGAATAGATACTTTAGAAGCTTGAAGTCTTCCTTGGTCAACCTCAACTAATATTTCCCTCTCTTTCCCTCCACTTATCGTTGCCGAAGCGACCCCTGTAACTTTCTCGATTTTGTCTTTGATTCGCCGAGTGATTTTTAGGAGCTCCTGGGGCGTCTCGTTGCCTGTGATACTCAAAATCATAATCGGACGGGAGAAAGGATTGACAGGCATTATGGTGGGGTCTTCTGCCTCCAGGGGTAATATTTCCTTTACCGGGTCTATTTTCTCCCTTAACTCCAGATGGGCAAATCCCATATTCGTTCCCCAGTCGAATTCAGTAGTAACCATTGATACGCCTTCCCGGGAAATCGATTTTATCCTCTTCAGGTTTTTAACTGTTCCAATAGCTTCCTCAATCGGTTTAGTGATTAGGGTTTCAATCTCCTCAGGAGCTGCATTTCCATAGAGAGTTACCACAGTCAATTGAGGATAGGCTATAGGAGGAAATAGTTCCTGGGGTAGCCTCCTCCAGGAAATAAAACCGAAAAGTGTCACTGCCAAAAAAATCATTATTATGGTTACTGGTCTACGAACAGAAAAACCAGATAGTCTCATTTATTGTTCACCTTCTTCACCTTCTTTACTAACCGTAGATACTTCTTTTTCGGGTTTGCCGTATTCTTTTACCTCAATTATTCTTACCCTTTTCCCTTCGGCTAAACTCTCCGGCTTTTCTACAACTACCAATTCGCCCTCATTCAAGCCACTAGCGATCTGAGCGTAATCCGAAGAGAGATATGCCACCTCTACTTTTTGACCATAAGCGACATTGTCATTTCCCACCACAAACGCCCTGAACTCTCCAGTCGATTTGTCCAAACTATCACTGGGGATAATAAGGGCGTTCTCTTTTTCAAATATGGAGATTTTGACACGGGCAAACATCCCCGGCAACAGTAACCCGCCGGGATTATCCAGGTTAGCCTTAACTGTCAATGTCTTGCTCTTTCCTGCTATTAAAGGTGAGATGTTACCTACCCTACCAGTGAAATCTATTCCTGGATATGTGTCAACATTAACTGTGACCTTCTGTCCTAAGAAAACCCTGTCTATCTCTTTTTCGATAATTCCCAGTTCCACAACAACATTTTCCAGGTTAACAAGAGTGGCTATCTTCACGTTGGGAGTAATGAACTCTCCAACCTCAACATTCTTATCACCGATTATTCCATCCTTGTGGGCCCGGAGATAGGTCTTCTCAAATTCTGAGGAGGCGAGTCTAGCAGCTAGCCTGGCCTGTTCCAATTTCGACTTTACGATGGCTCCAATGGAGTAGAGCTTTTCGTACTCTTCCAATTCAATCTGTGCCTGTTTCAATTTCAGCAGGGCATCACTCTGGTCCAGGCGGGCTATAATTTCTCCTTTTTTTACCTTATCACCTTCACGAAAATTGAAGGATTCAATCATCCCCTGAACCTGGAATCTAAGTTCAATCTCAGAACCACCTTTTATGGTGCCCATTGCAGATAGAGTGTCCTGGAATGTTCCCTTGGCCACTCTAAAGACATTGACGGGAACTTCTTCTTCCTTCAATTGAGTCTCCTTCTCGGCTTTCTTCTGGAGTTCTTTTGTATCTTTTCCGTGCGTTATTCGGGAGAGGAGTTTTTCTTTGCTAGTAGTAAATAGAGGCTTGCCAAACTTGGATGTCACTGCCATTAGAATCCCTGCTCCTACGAGAACCAAAACTATAAAAATGAGTTTATTTCTCTTTATCCATTTATATGCCATCCGTTTCACCTCACTCATACTTGTCAATTTCCATCGCCTTATTTAAACTGGCCAGAGCTATGTGGTAATAGGCAAGCGCTTCATTGTATGAAGTTTGAGCACTGGTCAGGTTTATTTCTGCTCCTAAAACTTCGGAATTGGGAGCGAGATTCAGTTTACTTTTCTCTTTAGCAATTCTCGCCCCCTCCTTGCGGAATTCTATCTCTTTAGAGATAGCTTCAAGCTGGATTAGTGACTTTTCGTAATTTAAATAGGCTTCCTTTACTTCGGATTCGACCTTCTGTTCTGTTTCTTTGACTTCGTTGACAGCCCTTTCGTACTCAATATCAGCTTCTCTCTCATCCGAAAGATTTTTTAAATTGTCCAGGAAGGAAAATGTAACAGAACCTGTGTTTGACTCGGTTCTCGCCGATTGTCCCAATTTTGGATTGGTCTGGTCAAATGTATAGCCGGAACTTATTGTACTCCCTCCTAAGGCTTTACTGACTTTAATTCCAGCATACCAGGAGTCGGAAACCTTGAGCTCTTCCGTTTTATAGGCACCGCCACCTTTACCATAGAATCCAGTCAGGTCAATTTTGAACTTCTGGTCGCTTCTTACAATCTCTTTCCCCAGCTCACTGAATTTTAGAGAAAGTTTGCTGATGGCGAGGTCTAGCCTGTGTTTCGCTGCCAGTTCGAGGCAATTGTCCAGGGAGATGCCCAATTCCTGGAAATCGAGATGAGTATCAACTTCCACAGAAACGGGCTGTTCAAGATTGATTAATTGCTTGAGAGTTAGTAGAGCCAAAGAGCAGTCTTTCTCTTCAGAAATCTTCTGGTAATACACTTGATTATATTGAGATTGAACATTTAGAAATTCCTCATTGGTTACCAAATTCAATTTATATTTCTTTCTAACCTCTTCTAAGATTGACTCTGCTTGGCGTAAGAGATTCTCTTGTTCATGAAGATTTATCTGGGAACTCACGAGGTTATAGTAAGCCTTTTTCACATCGAAAATCAAATCCTGTTTTGTCTTCTCGTATTTCTTTCTGGCCATTTCCAACTTCACTCTTGCCTGGGTTAGAGTAGACTTAAGTTTCCCTCCCTGGTAGAGTGGCTGCCCAATCTGCAAGCCAAACTCTGTCTCTCTAAATCCCGCATTGACCCCCCTTGTCTCCAGTGACTTTATGGTGCCATCGGTCCTGTCCATTTTGGCTGCGACAGAAGGATAAAGACCTCTCGCTGCCTCTCGAACCTTTAGTTCGGCAAACCTGACCTCTTCTTTGGCAATCTCAAGAGTTTTAGAGTTAGCTATCGCTATTCTCAAGCAATCTTCGAGGTTTCCTATCTTTTTTTCTTCTCTCTTTACTGAAATTGGAGATTTTGCTTCTACTTTATTAGGTCGAGTGTCTGAAAGGATAGGTCTTAAATCTACAACTATGGAATCCCCTTCTCTCTCTGCATGAAACGAGGAGGGCTGGCGGAGCTGTAACACGAGATAATCGAGTGAGGGGGTATCCTTTTCTCCTTTTTCTTTATACCCGGAACGAATTTCTTCCACGAGACCCTTATTTACCACTATTCTTTCATTCTCCCTGCTATAGACATTGTCATCAACAAAATTTATTATTAGCCTGGGAGGTGAGTCCATAATGAAGCAAGTGTAGTCTACCGGACCAGTATTAATCAAGACTACCCTTGTCTTTCCGGCTGCCTCTTCGACGCTTATCTCCTCCAATTGGACAATTTTTGCGGCCCAGGCCCCAAAAGCAAAAGTGATTAGTAACAATATGGTTAAAACCTTCTGGAGTCCTTGCGAAAGCAAGGTTTCAGCAATTTTTGAAAATTTATCCATTCTATTCCTCTTTTCGCCATTTGAAATCCTGCCCATAAGATTTCTGCACGGTTGAAACCGTGCCTACAAATATCGTGCAAAGCCACTGTAGGCACAGATTCAATCTGTGCGAACACGAATTCAATTTGTGCATAATCCACTCCATAATAAGAAGGGAGAAGTGCCTGTTGAACAGAACTTCTCCCTTCTTTCCTCTATTCATGCCCAACAGGCAAGGCTTTATTTAATCTATTCCTATTTTTCGTATTTACCTTTCAATATTATTGTATATCGTTAATGTTACAATTTTGTAAGAAAATTGTAAAAATTTTGTAAATTTTTTAACGGCTCAAAAATTAACAAAAAATTAACATTTCCTTAACCCAAACATAACATTATTGGGGTAAACTTTATAGAAAAGCTCCCGAATCGGAAATAATACTTATGGAGAGAATTGACATGAGAATACTAGCTATAGATGACGAGGAGAATGTGCTGTTACTTCTTAAGTACCAACTGGGGCGCTCTGGACACGAAGTGATTACTTCCGAGAACGGGATAGATGGAATCAGAAAGGCAAGGAAGTTCAAGCCGGATCTTATCTTGTTAGACCTGGCTATGCCTATGATGAGTGGCTTCAGGGTTTGCGAAATACTCAAGTCCTATAAGAGAACTAAGCATATCCCCATTTTCATATTTACGGCTTTAGACAGATTAGAAGATGTAGAACGTGCTTTTGAGAAAGGTGCTGACGACTATATTGTGAAACCATTTGAGGTGGTAACAATTGATAGCGTTATTGAGAATAAGTTTAATCTATTTGCGGAAAAAGTTGAATATAAGGTGGCTTTGCAGGAAAGGCATAAAGAACTTTCCGAAGAATAATTTTTGAAAGGATTTTTATAGGTTCCAATTTTTAATAAAGGTTTATATCGTTCCTTCGTGGTGAACTTAGTGGGGACTACTCGAAGTAATCCCCAGTGCGTTACTCCTTTGATAATAATCGCTCTGCAGGAAATGCGGAGCGATTTATTTTATATGCTTTGTTTTGGAGTAGCTCCGATTCATCGGAGCGTTTGAAATTTGGTGATAGTGTTGACAATTTATTTAAAAAAGTGCTAAAATTAATTTATTTTGTTCAAGACAATTCAGATTTTGATGATTTCTCTTGAAGCTTTCCAAAAGGTAAAATTATGCCCAAAGGAAAAATTTTAATTATCGATGATGAACAGGACCTGGTTAAGTTGGTGAAAGAAATTCTGGAATTGGAAGATTTCGAGGTGAGTGGTGCTTATGATGGTGAGGAAGGATTGACAAAAGCGGCTAGGGAAATACCAGATCTAATTCTTTTAGATATTAAGATGCCCGGCCTCAATGGCTTTCAGGTATTAGAGAGGTTGAAAATAGATAAGAGCACTTCAAGCATTCCAGTAGTAATGCTCACTACGAGCGTCCTCAGGCAAGATCGCAATAAAGCGTTCGATTTGGGTGCAGTAGACTATGTAGTCAAGTCATTGGAAGGTTTTGCACTGGGGGAGCGGATCCGTAAGATATTGAAGGGCGGCGTTTGAGATAAGGATAACATAGGCAGATAGAAGAGATATGAAAAAGAAAATGTTAGTAGTCGATGATGATCCGGGAGTGGTTGAGCTCCTGAAAGAGATCTTCACCGCACAGAATTTCATAGTTATCTCCGCTGGAAATGGCGACGAAGCGATAAAGAAAGTGCGAGAAGAAAAGCCGGACTTCATCCTTTTAGATGTGGTCCTTCCCGGGTTGAACGGCTTTGAAGTGTGTCGCATTTTGAAACAGGATAGGGCGACTCATTCTATTCCTATCATAATGATAAGTGGTAAGGCTATGGAAACCACAGACAAAGTTGCTGGATTTGACGCAGGAGCCGACGATTATTTAACTAAACCCTTTGAGACTAAAGAGCTGGTTGCCCGCATAACAGCTGTATTAAGGCGTTATGAAACTTCTGAAGATTTTGAGGAGGTTATAGAAAAGGAAGGGATTTCTCTCGATGCTACCAGAGCCACCGTGCGGGTGAAAGGAAAACTTGTCAACCTGAGACCAAAGGAATTCGATTTGCTCTACCTGTTGATGAAGAAGGCCGGTCGCGTTTTGAATCGCTCATACTTATTGGAAAGTATATGGGGTTATGAGTATTTTGGCGCTACGAGAACAGTGGATGTCCATATAAGGAGGCTCAGAGAAAAATTGGGAGAAGAGGCTGCAAGAAAGATAAAAACAGTAGAAGGGAAAGGATATATGTTTGTGGAAGGAGAATAAAAAGTTAACATAGATTTAACATTTTTGTAACATTGGTGTAATAATTCTGTGGTAAACTATATTTTGGAATTGGAAGAGTCGAATCTCAGCATTGTGCACAAATTAAATTTATGCTTGCACAGATTGAATCTGTGCCTACAATAAAAATGGATTAACGAAAAAATTTGTAGGCACAATTTCAAATTGTGCAATTTTGGGTGTGCGGTTTTAACCGTACAAAATAGAAAGGTTATATATGAAAGAGAAGATTCTTTTCATTGACGACGATCCAGATATTGTCAGGCTGGTAAAGGAGACTCTCCTCGATGAAGGGTTCGATTTTGTTTCTGCTGAGGACGGTGAAGGTGGCATAAGCGAGGCTCGAACATCCCATCCTGACCTAATTATTCTGGACATGCAACTTCCGGACATAGACGGGTTTGAGGTTTGTCGAATACTAAAAGGTGATGAAGAGTGCAAACATATACCTATAATGATGTTAACAGGCAAGTTTAAGAAAACTTCTGATAAAGTTGAGGGATTAGAAGGTGGAGCAGATGACTATGTGCTGAAACCCTTTGACACTCAAGAACTATTGGCGCGAGTACGGGCAGTGCTCCGAGAATACAAACATTTTGGTCCAAAGCACCTGGTGAAAGACCATCTGGAAGAGTTAAGACGGAAGAAAAAGGATGGATGATGGGGAGGCGGAATGCGTCTCAGAACAAAGTTCAGCTTCTTTGCTATTCTTATAGTGGTGGTAGCCTTACTGGGAATGAGCGTGATTCTGTTCATTTTTGAAAAGAGACATCTTTTGCAGACAATGAGAGAAAGCCAGGTAAATGCCATAAAGGGTTTGGCAGAAGTCTGCAAGGAGGCGATAATTAGCGAAGACGATCTGCTTCTTATGAATTACATCAAGGTAGTTAAGAGGACTACAGGGGTAATTTATGCGATGTTCGTAGACAATGAGGGGAAAGTCGTGGTGCACACAGATACTAATCTCCTCGGTTATGTGTATCGGGACCCTATAGGAATGAAAGCTCGGAACTCAAAAGACTTGTTGATTCAAACATATACGGGGAAGGAAGGCGGAGATCTCGTTGATGTTTCACTTCCTGTCTTATTGGGACAGGATAGGTTGGGTACTGCCCGAATTGGATTTTCTAAAGTAGTCTTGAATAAAATTGTCGAAGATACATTATCCATGACCCGTCACCGCATCCTCGTGGTAACAGGTGTTGCCTTTTGTCTAGGGATTTTT
>Ga0315282_10006604_pt1 | contig 19336 bp, 45 predicted proteins | sample YL17G07_20_MG_FD_203693 | JGI IMG/M metagenome (GOLD analysis project Ga0315282, IMG submission 203693) | Sediment microbial communities from Yellowstone Lake, YNP, Wyoming, USA - YL17G07_20 | ecosystem: Environmental > Aquatic > Freshwater > Lake > Sediment | place: USA: Wyoming | collected... | reverse complement strand
GGAGCCAAAAATCCGCTTCCGTTCCGTCATCAACCGCCGCCACGAGAAAGAGACACGACGAGGTGACACGCTCAAGTGTCACGCCGCCGCGACATGCGGAAACGCCCGGGCGCAGCAGGAATTATTTTTCGAGCCACGCCGGAACGCTCCGCGGTGAAACGGTCAGCCGTGCAAGCGACCGCCTCGCTATGTCGTAACTATGGACGCGCAATTATTTAAAGGAATCGTCCCGGCGTCATTTCGCGTCATGGGCCGATGTCACGAGCCGATGACACAAATCTTATAAACTTCGACGTGCAAGAAAATCTTAGGTGAGACGCGAATGTCGTATCATCCTAAGACGTTTCGCGGTGCAGTGAATAAATTGTTCGGCAGAGACGGACGCCGCGGCGTTTGGTGAATCGAATGGTTCAGAAAAAATCTAAGAACGGAAACGGTCGGGAGGTAGTCGTGAAGGTTGCGCGTCTCGGAGACGAGCAGCGGACCTTTGTGTTCCCGGCTGGCGTCGACGTCGGTCATGTCCTCGACGTGTCGGGGGTCGACGGTCACGCTAACACCATCAAGATAAACGGGCACAAGGTCCGGGCGGACAAAAAGATAACCGCGGACTGCTCGATTGTCGCAATCGGTGAGACTAAACACGCATGAAAACTTAAACGGTCTCGCGGAGACGCGGACCATTTTTTAATTATCCGGGTGCGGAGAAATGGACGATATATTTGATTTCATCGGGCGGACGAGGACCGCAGAGAAGCGGCGTAAAATCGAGAACCTCACGGACGCGCTCAGGACGGAGCGTTACATAATCCGGGAGCGGAAGACCGACATCACGACGCACCGACGGGAGATAAAAAAATATCTCGCGGAGAAACGGATGCTGAAGTCAAAGACAGATTCCGTCGCTGATTCCATGCGCTCGCAAATCGAAGAGATACGGAAACTGGACTACATCGAGAAGGTCCTAGTGAGACGCGCCGGGCTGACGGTCTATTACCGGGCCGTCACGCTGAACGGTAACGACATAGGCAGATACAAACTGATTATAACGGTCGGCGAGCGCGAGGAGCTGCAGATTAGACGCGTCGACGGCGCGGAGAGAATCGAGAAGGTCAAGGTCCCGGTTCTGATGTATCGCACCGTGAGCGTCGAGCTCGAGGGCAAGGAGTGCAGAAGGCCGGAGCACTCGCCTTTCAGATTGTGCCAGCATCCGCACATAAACACGGGCGGTCAAATGTGCTTCGGCGGTCTAGACGGTCGCGTCACGCAGAGCCTAAACATGGGCAACCTTCTAACTCCGGTCGAACAGGTTTATAATCTGCTGAACAGTTACGACGAGGAGGGCCCGTATGTCAACATCAGGACGTTTCTTAACCATTTAAGGAGCGTCCGCAAATTAGGATATTCTAACGGTGACACTGATGGAGAATGACGGAGAGCAGCGGATAGAGATTGCATTTAGCAGGTCGGCATACGACAAGGTCCGGCAGCTTAACACGCTCGCGGATACGGTCGAGTGGTCCGCTTTCCTAATCGGCGATACCGACGGGCGCACGATACGGGTCACGGATTTGTATGTCCCGTTCCAGAAGGTATCCGAGGCGGCGGTGGACGTCGACACTGACAAACTCGGAGACTGGATTGCTGGCATGTCGGAGCACCATCCTAAAGATTTAATCCGGGTGCGCGGCATGATTCATAGCCACGTCGATATGACGTCTCACTATAGCTATGTCGATACCGATACTAACGACGGATACTCTGAGAATCTAGGATTCGGCAAGAGCTTTGTAACCATCGTAGTCAATCGCCGGATGGAGTTTGTCGCTAAGGTCCTAATCAAGCTGAACGACGGGCTCCGGTTCGAGACATCGGACGTCGACGTGACGTATGAGCAAGGCGGCGTCAAGGTCTCGCCGGAGCTGAGGAAGATATTCAACGAGCGCGTCAAGGTCCATAGATACCGCGCCGATAATTACAACTACGGGAATTATATACCGGGCCGGGCCGGGACGTGGGACGATGACGGAGGATTCGACCGCGAAGAGGACGATAAGGACGTCGGCGAGCCGCACCCGCGGCATAAGAAACCGTTATGGCGTTATCCGTATGACTTCGGCTATTGATGCTTTCTCACGGCAGAGCGAACTGTTCGAGCCTTCGGAATACGGGCAGGTCCGGGTCCACGTCTTCGGGCTGGGGACCATCGGGAGCTTTACCGCGTTCTGTCTGGCTAAGATGGGAATAAGGCTGCTCGAGCTCTACGACTTCGACATGGTGGAGCTGCACAACGTGTCCAACCAGTTCTACGGCGTCGCGGACGTGGGACGGCTGAAGACCGCCGCGCTCTCGGACCGCATCGCGGAAGCGGCTCCCGACGCTGGCGAGGTCGTAGTGCATAGCTGCGTCGTGACCGACGCGACCGCGCTCGACATACGCAGGCACGATTACGTAATCCTAGCGGTGGACAACTTCGAGGGCCGCAGCATCATATTCGACAAGGCCCGGGCCGTGCCGGGAGTGAACGTAATCGACGGTCGCATGTCGGGAGAGTTTTTCCGGGTCTTCTCCTTTAACACTCTGGACCGCGAGCGCGTGGACAAATTCGCGGACAGCCTCAACCCGGCTGCGACGATGGACGACCCATGCGGACAGCGGAGCATAAGCTACAACGCCTTCGCGGTCGCGTCCGTAATCGCGGCTCAGGTCAAGAAGATGGCGAAATCGGAGCCTTATCCGTATGAGGTCGATTTCAGCCTCCGTAACTACTCTTCAGTAGTGGAAGATTGAATCCTAACGCGTCGCGTCCTTCATACATTTCTGCAGTCTCGACGTCACGGCCTTCAGGTCGCCTTCTTCGACCACGAAACTCGCGGACTTGCCGCTATAGTTGTCAACGACACGCACCGACAGCCTTGCGCGTTTCATCACTTGGACCACCACACGATTATTTGTCCTTGGAAGGATATATTAATGTGTGACACAATGGCTTGGACGGACCATAAGCAGAAATTCACGCCGCTGAAGGAGGCAAGCTACGAGAACAGCGGGAAATTCATAGTGCGCGTCGTGCTGACTTCGACCCCGGCAGGCTCGCATACATGCCGCATCGACTATCCGCACGGTTACTTCATCTTGGACGCAGCGGACCTGCCGAAGCTCATCGAGGCGTTGAAAAAGCTTCTATAAATACGACTATAGGGCATATAGATAGTATGCCGTCGGACAGCCCGGAGGCGACGACAATCTGGGTCCACCGGAACACGCACGATTCGTTACTTTTCATCAAGGCCCAGCTCGAACCGGGCATGAAGCAGTCGATAGGATTCGATTACGTGATACAGCGGCTCGTCGAGGAGTGGTGCAAGACGCACGACGGGCCCAAGGGGTGACGACTATGGAAGGATACTTGATTGCGAAAGGGGACGTCAGGGTGCTGCATGCCGGGCTGACATACGACAAGGAGATGTCCGAGGAGCTCGAGACGTCGGTGTTCTGGTTCGAGGGCGAGGTGACGCAGAAGGAGCTCGACTCGTGCATCGGTGTGGCGTTCAGCATCGAGGACATAATCACGTCCGGGCTGAGGATGGCGAAGACCGTGCTCGACCGGAAGATGGAGGGGGGTTGAATGAAAGGGATGTCGACGGTAATAGCGACGGTCCTGATGCTGATGATAACCGTGGCGATGGCTGGTGTCGCGTATATGTATATCGTGGGCACATCCGGCCTTGCCCCGTCACGGCCAACAGCATGCACGACAATCTGCATAGACCGGGGGTTTGATTACGCAGACTACGACAGCATCACATTAAACAGTGGGACATGCACATGCGGACGGTGCGTCAACCACACGATAAGCGGATTCGTATTCAAAGAGTGCAGCCTGAACGACCCGTTCATGCTCATAGGCGACGATTGTTAGGAAGTGGACCGGATGGACAACAGCGAAGCACGACGGATAAGCGACGCGCAGCAGGAACGCGAGGACTGCAGGATGAAGGCACTCGTCATGTCCGTGTGGACGGCGGCATGCCTGATAATAGCTGGAATCGGGTTCGCCATGATGTCACCGTGGGCGGCGGTGTTCCTCGCACTCTTCGGAATAATCTCGATGCTGGTATGGAAGCACTAGAGCTATTCGTATTCTTCCCTGATTTTCTTCTTGGCCTCTATGCCAGCCTCGTCGAGTATGTCGTGCAGATGCCGTATGTCCTCGACGTCTATCTCGCCCTTGTCGATATGACGTCTCTCCATCTGAAGGAAAGCGTTGATGAAACGCTCCACGCCGACGAGCTCCGCCTCCTTCGCCACGCGGCTGAAGGCTTTCTTTATGTCGAACTTCTCTTCCGTCATCATGACCACTATCATTCCGTCTCTTCCCGGAGCTTCTTGGCGAACAGCCTGACAAGGTCCGGGTCGTGTTCGAGCGCACCCATCGCGGCATCGTATGCGCCCCAGCCAGCGGCATAGTTGCGACCAGCCTGCTCCGGCTCCGCGGTGAACGCATCATGCGCCATCTTAGCGATGTGTCGCACGGCGTCCCTGACTTCGTCGTCCGAATACTTCTTCTCTGCCATCACGACCACTATTTACATATCAGGTCCTTCAGCTTCTTAAGCATCACTTCGTGCTTGTGCTCGTCCATCGTGTTAGCGTCGATGACGAGCTCGACGTCGACGGCCTGAGCCGGAGTGAGGCCGCCGCGGAACACGAGGTCGCGCTTCAGGTTGTCATAGGCAGGCTGGGCGTCGACTTCGTCCTTTATCATGGCGTCGAGTCCCCGACATGCGTCAACGGTAGCCATCAGTGCACGACCTCCTCGAGCTTCCTCACTTCCAACACGACCGTCGGATTGATGTAGCCGACTATGAACGCGGGGTCGGTCGTCTTGCGCTTCGCAATCCACTCGGCGTCCCGTCTGTCATCGGCCTCGAACACCTCGGTGTCCTTCATGCTGCCGACGACCTTCACGTCGTATGTCGCACGGAACCAAGGCATCAGCCGACGACCTCCTTGAGCTTCTCGACAGACACGCCCTCCTTGTCTTTTGCGAACCTGACGACCTTGTCCAGTGCGCTTATCAGCTTCGGCGCATCGAAAAGCGACAGCGTGAACGACCTGTTCGGATAGCTTATGATGATGCCATAAAGTTGGTTCCCTTCCTTGGTCTTCGCCTTGTTGAGCGCGACCATGACGAATTTGTCACTGACCAGATAATAGCTGCGCGAGCCTTCGACTGTCACCCAGTCGACTTCCCGGGATTCCCTTGCCGCCCACGCTGGATATTTCTGTGGCATCAGTCCACGACCTCCTTCAGCTTCCTCGTCCCGCCTGCTTTCACGCCCTCGGCTATCGCCTTCTCCCATCCGACGTTATGGACTTCGCAGTAGTTCTTCAGGTCATCGACATACAGCCGCTTGTCACCGACTAGGACGAACTCCTCGCCCTTCCTGTCGGCGTAAGTCTTCCGCCAAATATCAAGCATGACGTAGTCCGCGCCCATAAGTCACATCACCTAGCAAGCACCTGATTCAGCTTCTTCGCGTTGTCGGTCCAGAACTTCCTCGAAGCCTTGTCAGCCTCGACCGGAGTGAACCCGAAGCCCATGAGATAATCTGACATGACCGATACGGCGTTCTCCCGCACCATCTTGTTGTTCTGATTCTCTCCGATTCCGAACATGACTGCCATCACTCTCCGATTATTTGTTTCAGTTGCAGATAAGCCACGCGTATCTTCATCCGGTTGATGCCAGCAGGCTCGAACCGGGACAGCCCGAACACCTCGCTCGCATACGCGGAATCGACGTTGTCGACGGCCTTCTGGAGCAGCTTGAACTGCTCGTCGTCCAGTTCGCTTGGCATCAGACCACGACCTTGTCGAGCTTTGCCTTCCACGCAGCGACGCCGTCAAACGCGGACTTGACAGTCGCAGCGTCGTAATTCTCGCTCATTGCGAACTCTAGCTCGTCGACCGCCCTAGACAGCGCGTTGTAGTCAGACGCTCCCAACGCTTCTTCTATGCTCTTCATTCACAATACCTCGACGCCCGACTCCTCGAGCGGGTTCTTCCTTTCTAGCGACTTCGACAACTGCTGCAATAATGTCAGACGCCTCGGAAGGGTCTCTATCCCGGTCTCGCTGAAAGCCTGCCTGAGCCTAGCCCTCTGGGTCTCGTCCTTGATGTTCTGTAGCGAGGCGATGACATCAGAACCGTATTTGCCGGCCTTCTCGACGACTGGCCTCCAGCTCTCTATCCACTCGTCCCAAGAGACGTCCTTAGAAATAGGAGAGACTACCGTGCCTTCGGCTGCGGATGGTTCGTTGGCCTCATACACGATAGTCGCCTCTCAATGAAACGATTCACATGGCACGACTACAAGTGAGACTCAAGAGGAGATGGCCTGCTTGAGCTTGTCCGCCCACTTGGTCTCCTTTCCGGCGACCGCGGCTCCGAACTCAGACGCGCTGACCGCGTCGACTCCGGTTCCGTAGTGGGAAGGCATCGTGGACCCTGCCGGGACTCCAGCGAATCTGGAGAGGCCTGCAGCATACGCACCGCTCTTACCAGCGATTGCGGCTTTCCACTTGCTCCCTGCATCTGCCATCTTCCTTGCCCACTTGTTCTTGGCAAGTTCGATTGTAGACATGATATTCTATTCGGTCCGTGGCAACATTAAGGTTTGTCCGACACTTTTATATCTTAGGACACATACATTATTATGAACAAGGGCGTCAAGCTGAGCTTCCGTGTCAGCGAGACTGAATACAACTACCTAGACGCGCTGAAGCTGAAGTTCAAGCAGCCGTCGCTCGCCGAGACGATAAGGTGGATAATCCACCAGAACATCAGGCTGACGGAACTGCTCGAGGAGAGGCGCGAGCTCATCAGAATAATAGACCGACTGACGAGGGAGAAGAAGTGACCGACTGGATTCTAAGCATCGTGCTGCTGCTCATCTTCGTAGCGTCGATAGGAGTCATAGTTGCACTACCCGCCTCGTGGCAGATGCCTTACTTGTGGGTCATACCGATAATCGTCTTCATATTCTTCCTAAACGCCTTAAGATGACGACGAGCACAACGAGCAGCAGGACCAGCCCGATTAGCACGAGCAGCCTTACCTGATACTCGGGAGTGCTGCACGTCTGACTTTCATAGTCGCATCCGTAGGTGCACGTCTCGTTCATTATGTCGACCATCAGCCTGCAGTTGCCCATCCCGGCGCAATAGGTGTAGGTGATGTTGTGCTGCAGCGTCTCGTTGCTTATGCAATACTGGCTGTTGTGGAAGTTGACGACGCGGTCGTTCAGTATCCTCGCGTTCTGCAGAATCTTGATTATGACCTCGTCGCCGATGGCGTCCATGCTGCTGTCGGTGATATTCACCCCTGCCGGGAACGTCACGTTGCCGAACACCGTAGTCGTCTGGTTGTTCGTCACGTTCTCGACCGTCACGTTCAACATCTGCGTGTTGTTGTAGGTGTTCTCGACTGTCGTGTTCTGTATGCTCACGTTCAGCAGGTTGTAATATGTGTTGTTGCACTCCCTAGACCTGCTTATGTGGACCTCGCCGCTTCCGTGTATCTCTTGGAACTCGCTGACAGTATAGTCCAGCCAGTATCTATCCACCGCCGGACTCGCGGTCCCGTTGCCAGTCAGGTTAATCATCACTTTTATGGCGTTGGACGAACCAGCGCAACCCGATATGTTCGCGCCGTTGTCGATTCCAGAACACAGCGTCGCGTTAGTGTAGTTCAGTATCGAGAAGCTCACGCCAGTGCCGCTCTGATTCGAGTATGACACGTAGAACCTCGACCACGCGGTCCCGTTCAGGGTTATGTTCCTGCTGATTGAATACCCTGAAGTCCCTCCGTATGACATGTTATAGCTGACATTGACCTCGATGTTGTCTATCCTGTGATTGACCCCGGCATCGCCTTTCTTGTTCAGCCTAATCCTGAAGTTCGTGTTGTTCAGCTCGTCCGAAGTCCAGTTCCTTCCCCACAAATCTGACGCGCTCCCTAGTGCCCTTATCGTATCGGTCAATGACGATGTCGTGTATCCGTGAGAAGTGCTCGTATAACCGCTTCCTCCGTTCCACGACAGTTCGACGTCCACTCCGGTCGTTCCTGTCGCCGTGCTCCCTTCGAGGTATGCTGTTATCCCGGTTATCGAAGCACCGACCGGGACGTTCAGATTGAAATTATACCAGTCGTTCTTCTCGCCATTGACCGAAGTCGTAGCTCTGTCGTTGTCGCTTCCTATTGCCCACACCGGATTCGTCCATTGCGCGTAATCGTCTCCATAGCTGCTTGGCATCTTGGCTCCGGTCGAATACGACTGGTTGTATTGGACCAGCTCCAGCTTGCCACCGACTATCGTTACGTTGCCGTAACTCACAGTGTCGTTAAAGCTCGAAAACTCTTCGACGAACATCGTCTGCGGGACCCTGCAGTATGTCGAGACCATGTAGACGCCTTCGGCATCAGGCGCAGTGAAGTCATGGAAGTAGATGCCGTCAGAACCAGCTAGGTATTGCAACAGGACGTAATCAATGAATACGGTCCCGTTAGGGAAGTAGATTCTTGAGAAGCATGCCATGTTGTTCATCGGAGCACTGCTTCCGTCGAGCAGTTGCAGCCATACCTTAGCATCGTCGCCAATCACGTATTCGGTCCCTCCGACATGGACCGACGCACGACCGACGCTTATCCTCGAACTGAGATTCTCAAGCAGGTCGCGCACCTCCGATACCGTCCTGTTTATGTTCAACGTCGCATAGCCTATTGCGGACTGCGACGGCTCAGTGGTAGTGGTAGTGGGCTGCGCCGCGATGACAGCAGGCGCGAGCACCAGCAACGCTACCACTGCGATAATCGGTAAAAATCTCTTCATCGACATCACTGACCGAATGGCTTAGCCATCCTCACTACAAGTATCAGGACCACGACCGAGTATGCCGCTATTATTATGCCTATCGGCGGGAACGCGACGGACGTGACCGCGATTAGCGAGATGAAATAGACCAGCTCGCTGACTACGAAGACTATCAGTATGATTGGTATGATGATGATTGCACCAATCAGTGACAGTATGTAGAGCAGCGGATTCGGAGTCGTTATCGCCAGCAACGCGCCTATGTCCGGCACTGGCGGGGCCGAAGGCAGGTTCGCAAGGAACGTCGGACCGCCGACGCCTGCGATGAACCCGATGAACCCGATGAAGAGGATGTAACTGAATATGATTCCGTATTCATCAGCCATACTTAGAACCTCCGGTTCCGAGACCTCCCTTCAACCACCTCCTTCAGCGGGGTTTGTAAAGGGGCGGAGCCCCTTACCATCAGCCCCCACCTCCAAGGTGCCTCCCCCACTGGACCACTATATAGCCAGCGATTATTACCATGACTATGTCTATCCAAGGCGGGACCCAGTTTATGAAGCCGCCTGCTGCGAAGAACAGCAGCGCGACCACGAGCGGTGCCTGCCATCCGCCTGCGCCTATCTGGGCCGCGCCCGTAGCTACCTCGGCATATATCACGCCGAAGAACACGACCATGCTTAGGATGACCCATATCAGCATCTTCGCCCCTTCCTCGCTTGTCCCGAGCGATGCAGCTACGAAGCCGACTCCGATGCCTATGTAGTCGTTTGCAGCTGCAGCAGCCTCGCACTCAGGACCCGAACACGGATAAGTAGTAGTCGTAGTCGTGATGTTGCTGCTCGTCCCGTTCAGGCAGATATATCCGCACGACCATGAACTGTCATGGCATGCCAGCACCCCGGCGCAGTCATGGTCCCACACGCACCCGTCACGCGAACATGTAGTCGAACCGCAGTATCCGGTGCTGAAATTGTATCCGTTGGGGACCACACCGAGGAAATCCTCAGAACAACTGCCCGGACCCGGTGCCTCGAGCTCCGTGGTGCAGTTCGGACTGGTTCCTACACATTCGCTCGATATGCTGACATCATCGAGCATGAGCTCCCCCGGACTGAAAGCCCATCCGTGATACAGCGTAGGAGGTATGTTGAAATATATGTGCGCGACACCGCTCTCGTTGCCGAAGTTCACTGTCTGGGAATACGTGCCGTTGTAAGACCCCTGAACGGTCTGCATCGTGAACGTCGCATTATCCGGGAAGACTATATACGAAGTCAACGTGCCCCATTCACCCAGACCGGACGGCGTCGTATAGAAATCAAGGTTGTAACTGACGTTGTAGAGACTTCCCAAATCCGGCGGGATGTAGATTTCCTGAGTGACGAGATATTCGTTCCCCAACATCTGCGTCGTGTGCATGAACTGACTGCCGACCCTGCCCCACCAAGTGCCGTTGTCAGCTATGGTCGGGAACGAAGAAGCGTCATGAGACAAGAACCATCCGGGAAAATACGTCTGGTTGTCGGTCGTGTTCAACGGATGCGCCCCGGTCGGAAGCATCGTCCGATACGTCGTCTCGAACCCGCCGTTGATAATCAGGTCGGTCGAGTTGCGCCAGCACCCTAGGTTCAGACGATTGTGCATCGCGCAGCTTATCTGGGTGCTTGGTATGCAATCGCCGTATCCCGACAGGACCGTCCTCGGAGGAGTCAGATAAAAGTCGGAAATCCAAGGCGTCTGGTCACAGTATATGAGGAACTGCTGCTTCAGCACGGTGTCAGGAAGATATGCCTTGACATACTGCGGGTCGCCAGCGCACGTCCCTTGGAACTCGCCATATTGATGAAGATTGATACGGTTGCCCGGGCCTACTCCTATCGTCCCGAAGGTGCAGTCGGGAGGTATCATCAGAGGCGGAGACTCGCATGACACGATGGTTCCATTCGCACCGAGTCCGGTCCCGCAGTCCGTGAACGTGTCGTAGAAATACGCCTTCGCGCCGACCGACAATGACAACAGCACCAGCGCAGCCACCGCCAGCACCGACAACAGCGATTTGCCCATATTAATATCTTCCGCCGGGTATAAATAAATCATGCGTCCGCCTTTTGTCAAGCCGCCGATAAGCAAGTCGGCGGCAGAACGCAACGTGACCACGGCACTCATCCTCGTCCTCAGCGCATGGGCAGCCGGGACCGGGCTGCGGATGATTGTGCAGTTCCTCTCAGGCTACCCCGTCTACGTCATCGTCTGGCAGGATGTCGTCTTCGACTGGGCTGTCATGCTATTCGCAGGCATGTCGCTGACGCTGTCCGTCCTAGGCAGCCGTCATCGCCACGATGAACGCCATCACGATGAAGATTAGCACGACGACTTTTATCATGTTCTCGGCGGAGAATCCTTCCTGAGACGCCGCAAGCAGGCTCGCCAGTATCATGATGACAAGCACGAGCGGGACGAGCACGTCCTTGAACACGCTGCCTGAAACGACATATCCGGTCGGCATGAGGATCGTCGTAGTGACAGGGACGGTGGTAGTCGTAGTCGGTATCGTAGTCGTCGTCGTGGTCGTAGTCACAGCGAGAACACATCCTGATTGCGCCTCGCATCCCGTGCTGTTTCCATTGAAAGCATCGCATGATGTCGGCTCGCCGCCGCAAACTCCGTTGATGGTCGAAGTTATGTTCACTTCGTCCATGAACCCAATGAAGGGTAGCACGTAATCCGTGTATGGGCAGTCCTTCTCGATGATGGTCGTGGTCCAGCTTGTGCCGCTGTCCAATAAGCCGTCTCCCGCGGTGGCGTCCGACGTTGCCTCCAGAGTGTCGTTCACATACAATCTCAGATAGGTGCCGTCCCATACGCAGACCAGATGAGTCCATCCTCCAGCTGTCACGTTGTCAGTTCCAGACTTCGCCGTCATCCATGCGGCGTCCACCGCCGAGCAACTCGCGCTCCCATCGTCTCCAATCCCCAGTATGAATCCTGATTGCGTAGACCAATCGTGGTCCGAGACTATGGTCATCTGCGACACGGTCGGCAGCGCGTCGGGCTTTATCCATACGTCCACCGTCATCGCCGAAGCCATGGATGAGAACGTGAAGCCCGTGTCCGCCTCCGATGAACCGTTATAATAAGCCGCAAGTCCCGATACGCCGTCCCCATAGCTCAGGCTGTCTCCTGCCACGGTCGCATTGTAGTGGTCAAGCGCGTCCACAAGCACCGTCCCTCCCGAGACGTTGCCTTCATCGCTGTGATATAACACCGACGGTGCCGAATCCGCTGGTGGCGTCCAGCCGCATCCTTCTTGCGCTATGCAAGTCTCGTCGCTGATGAATGATTCACAGATTGTCGCATCCCCATAGCAGTCTATCGCCCGAGCTGACGATGCGAGAAGGGAAAAGGCTAAAAGGAAGAAAACTGAGACCATCGCAAGCGTCAACGGCCTGCTGTGGCTAACCGAGGCAGGCAGACTCTTGTCCAATAGTCTCACCACCATCAGAAACCAGAGGTTTCCGATACCTTCCTTCAACTCCCTTCATCCGCATAAGGGAGGTATCGGGACCGTAGGTCCTGATTCTAAGGCTTCCGATGCCGTTCACGACAGTTACATCGTGATGCCCTTGACAGCCACCAAGAAGACGCTCAGACCGTAGAAGAACGGTATGAGGCTGACCAGAGTCGCCACACCGCCCGTCAGGTTCGCGTCCGCTATGTAGGTCTGGACCACTGGAATCAGGGCCACACCTATGAATATGGCTATCAGAGGTTCCACGAATCTCTGAGTTTCTACCATGACATCCTATACGCTTTCGGAGCATAAGAATCCGTAACAACGATAAGGGAATACAACTATTTAAGACATTAAGAATAGAATTAGATATGATGACAGAACCGGAAGGGAAGGTATCGGAAACCGGAGGTTTCTGATGACGCTGACAGTCCACGAGCAGAAGCTTCTCATATCCATGTTGAAAGGCCCTGTCACATCGAGGACGCAGAAGGCATACGCGAACAGGGTCAGCTTCTACAAGTCGATATGGAAACTGCGGGACGCCGAGGTCATAAGGAGCAGGGAGCTGGAAATCGACGACGAGAAGATAAAGGAGTGGAGCCTGAACCTCGACGGGACGCTACTTGCAAGGATGCTGGCGAAAATGAGATGATGCTTGATATAATAACTACTGCAACAGCCGACATGGAGAAGGCACTCGACGAGCTCGCGTCGCACAACGAGAAGGAATTCAAGAGCGCGGGATTCAGCTTCCACTGGCTGAAGGACACAAAGATTCCCGGGCACTACTTCGCGTATTTCCTGTATCAGCGAGCTGGGGCGCAGCTCGGCATGGAGACGGTCGGGAAGCACCTGATAATGTCGCAGATGCGGAAGCAGTTCAAGAACATCGACCCGAACATAGAGATAAGGGAGACGAAAGACAAGAAGTGATGATTATGAAGACCGTGGGAGACAGGCTGACGGAACGGTTCGGATGGAAATGGAAGGTCGTGGACCACGCAACGTCGCTTGCGATGTGCGCCGCGTTCATCTACCTTAGCTGGACGGTGCGGACATACTACCTAGACGTGCTCGACAAGTGCCCGTGCTACCTGAAGAACCAGATTAACATTACGTCGAACAACATGACGTTCAACATGACCGGGTTCCCATCGAATGTGACATGCTTCGACATCCCGGCCCAGACACAAGGAGGACTGATATGATGGCGAAGGAGAACTTCCTGTATTTCTACGCGCCCAACAGGGCGAGGCTGATAAAGCGCGACGTGAAGAACGGCGCGGTCGACATAGACGACAACCTGATGGACGTGACCGGATACACGCCGATACAGCTCGACGGCAAGTTCGGCAGCTCGAACCTCTACCTCGTGAGATGGGACAGCGTCCACCCGTCGCAGAGGATGGACGTCATCATGCCGGGGTTCGTGCCCGACCCTGACATGACGCCCGAGATGTGGAAGAAGCTGTCAGGGATGAAGGTCCTCGGCAACATGCTGAAGATACAGAAGCCGCCGATGAACTGGATTGTCCTGATGCTGCTGGGCATAGCCTTCGGCGCGTTCATAACATACTACGTGATTACGATGAAGCTGGTGAAGATATGACCAAAAAGGGCATATACGAGATTGACTTCCTGAACAAACGCCTCTACGCGGTCGACAGGATGCTCGAGTCATTCGACGAGGGTTCCGAGACATACCGCATGGCAAAAGAGCTCCGCGAGATATACGGTTATCTTCTCGCGGATGCACAGCATGACAGGAGATGAACGATGCCTTCACCCAAGCCGACCGACAAGATTTACGGGACAGAAGAGGCGATAGCGCAAGGACTGCTCAGGCTGTGGGAGAGCAAGAACTTCAAGATTCACTCGGACTTGGACGACGAGGAGATTCTGAACCTGTCGCTGCTATACAGCCTCGGAGACACGACGGGAGTGAAGAACATAAACAAGTTCTGCGACAACTTCCTGCAGTTGCGCGTGTCGAGGTTCAGGCTGGGCCGCAGGGAGATTGTGACCATCGGAAGCGCGTCGGGAGCGGACAGCGGGGACCGAAAGAAAGCACGGAGCATCAAGGATTTGTTCTCAGGACTGCGATGATATGAAGAGGTGACACGACGATGGCGTATCTGGGTGAGATGAACGACAAGATAGCGAAGCAGAAGCAGCTCGAAGAGGAGACCGAGGAGCCGAAGACTCTGTGGGACATGTTCATGGAAGCCGCGGAGCAGAAGCAGAAGACTCAGGAAAAGAAGTTCGTCGAAGTCGTATGAGCTTATATACTTGTGAATAACTTGTATATAAACTCGTAGATAACTTTATAAGCATCAAGAAAATGACGCTGATGGGGTAGGCCATGCTGCTCTCACAATGCTGCGGAGTGGGCGTCACGGAAGACTTGGAAGGGTATGTGTGCAACCTCTGCGGCGGACGCTGCGACGTGATGTTCTGGCAGTCGGGACTGAGGAGACACAAATGGTTCTGATGAAGATAAGCGAAACCGAAGCCGGGTTCCTCGCCGGAGTCATAGAAGGCGAAGGCAGCATATTCCTGATGAAGAAAAAATGCAGCCGTTCAAGACTCGGATACAATTATACGCCGTGCATCTCGATTTCCAACACCGACCCGAGGCTACTGACAAGATGCAAGTCGATAATAGATAAAATCAAATCGGAAGAAAAATACAGGACCATAATACGAAGTCAGAACGGCGGAAAACTCAACACCCCCGAGCGCAAGCTGCGGAAAAACTGGGATGGTCGATGGAAGATAGGCTGGGTCCTGCGGATGCACGATTTCGGCACCATCGTATCGGTCCTGAACGAGACATCAGGACTTTTTGTCACTAAAAAAAGACAGGCCGGACTCTTGATGGAATACTGCAAATCGAGGATGTTGAAACTGTTTATATTCAGAAGGAACATGTATTCTGAAAGGGAGCATGCGATTTACAAGAACCTGAGACGACTCAATAGAAGAGGATTGAAGACACAAGAGGCGAAGGACACGGTCTTGATGGGAATCGTAGGAGAAACAGCCTAAAGCTGCTCCAACTCGGTGGAGGCAAGACCCTTACGCTCAGTTATCTCGCTTGGAACAACTACTACTACAAGCAGCGCGACATCTGGACGAACTACAACCTCTACGGGATACCGTTCAGGTCCGTCACGAGCCTCGAGGACCTGCAGGAGATGATTCCGATGCGGACGCTGACGACCGAGGAGCTGATGGCACGGCACGAGATATTCTTCGCGGGTGACGAGCTGTGGCGGTGGATTGACTCGCGCTGCGGCATGATGGAGGGGTCGAAGGCCAAGACCCTGAAGGTGCAGAACCGCATCGTCACGAACATACTGGCGGCCTCGAGGAAGGCCTTCGTCACCATCGCATACTCGGCGCAGACATTCGGGCAGATAGACAAGCGCATCAGGGACGTGACGGACTTCATCTGCTATCCGCTGCTCATGGGCGACAACTTCATGTGCCGCGTGACCGTGTTCAAGGGCAGCAAGGCCGCCATAGGGAACATCATGCCCGACATCAGGTTCTACGCGGAGCCGATGTTCGCAATCTACAACACATACGAGGTCGTCGAGGAGCTCGAGCAGGCCGGGAAGACCAAGGAGCTGACGCGCCGCATCACTGACAACCCGGCGTGGATTAAATACCTGCGCGACAGGGGCTTCACGGACAAGAGGATACAGAGCTATAGCGAACAGGTGCTACGCGGCATCATGAGACCTCCCGAAAAGGAGGAAGAAATGAAAAGGGAGGTCTCGGAACCGTAGGTTCTAAGCACACGCCCCGTAGAAAAACAACAAGCTCAGGAAAGGGAGGTATCGGAACCGTAGGTTCCGATGTAGAAAAAGACCAAGCTCAGGGAGAGAAAGAGCTCGGTGCGACCGAGCAGTGATGATTATCATGTGTCGCACACACGGTTAAGAGCCCGGAAAACGAATTCAATGGCATGACCGACCCAAGCGGAGCCTGCCGCATACCGACAGCATGGTCTGGACCGTGAAGAAAAAGAAGGGGTGACTGCAAATCACCGCCAAGTCCCAAGATAAGAAGACTATGGATGGAAGACTACTTAAAGATAACGCTCTTTCTGGCATGTGGATTCCCGAGCCTGACAACATCGAAGAGTGCCCGACATGCCGCAACCTGAAGCGCAAGGATGCCGAGTGCGCCCAGTGCGCTAGATTTGAAGATGTTGAAATCTTAAGATTCCAAAAATCAAAAACTGAGCCTGCTGTGCTCAGAACCATCGAAGAACGCGTTTTCAGCAAAAAAAACTCCCATACGTTACGTAGGGAGAGATACTCCGAAGTCGGACGTGCCGAGAACATGAGGAACGAGTATGTGACGCTTGGAATCCCGAACAGCAACCCTCAGAACGTGGTGCTCCTGACACGCGGAGGCATACACACGGTGGCGAACAAAATCGAAGGATGGCAGTTGCAGGAATGGTGGCTGAACTTCAAGGACCACTATAAGCGCATCACGGGCAGGAACTATTATCACAGGTCGAAACCCGGAAGACCAAAGCGACGCATCATTGATATTTAAGTTTTGTCGGACAAGTGATTGACATGAACCCCCCGATGAAAGACTGGGAAAAGGCATGGTTGGCATGTGCCGTCGACGGTGAAGGAAGCATCATCATGCAGATGGACCAGAGCGGCGTCGTGGCCCGACTGCTTATCTACAACACCAAGAAAGAATTCTGCGATTTTGCAAAAACAATCGTCGGAGACGGCATCGTATATTCGGAATCCAGTCCACGCGGAAACCGCGCCATCTCGCACATGTTCGTCATCCGAAGATATGCGACACTTCGCAGAGTCCTCGAAGAGATTCGTCCGTTTGTTGTCATCAAGCAGCAACAGGTCGGACTCATGCTGGAATTTCTTTCAGCCCATAGATTCCATGCACATAGGACTGCCGACGAAGATATGAGAGAATCGGCTCTTATGAACAGATGCAAGTCGCTCAACATGAAAGGGCGGCAACTACTCCCCGAAAATGATTGTCATGGCTAAACAATATTTGAACACTTGCTGGGGCCATATAGTCTACAGAGTCGAAAAGAAGGCGAGATGGCGCGTCCCGCACGGCATGACGACGCTGTCCCAGTTCCTCGAGTGGCACAAGAGGAGGTTCAACATCGACCAGAAGCGGCGCGACCACCCGCTCGCGCTCGAAGTCTACTACAGCATCGTGCTGCCGCGCAAGCTCACCAACGACGAGATACGCACGATAACGACCGAGCTGACGGGGGAGCTCGAGAGCGAGTTCTTCGGCGACATAGCGAAGTTCATGGAATGGGGCTACGACTACGAGGACGCTTCCGAGGAGCTGGCGGGACAGTCCGAGGCGCGGAAGCGTTACAGCAGGGACGGCGAGGACTTCACGGAGATAGACATAACCGGGGCGATGGAGATTATCACGGAAAGGCTGCTGAGATGATGGTGCGACACAACGTGCTGCACGACTTCCACACGCTCAAACTTGACTTGGACGGGAAGTGCGCGAAGAGAATCGAAGAGGTCGGCGTGAAGCTCCTGCGGCTGGCGAAGTTCTTCCAGATGAGCAAGTATCGCATCACCGAGAAGAAGAGCAGGCACGGACGCCACGTCACGATAACATTCATGACGCTGAAGACCATCCGCGACGAGGACCTCGTGTTCATGCAGCTCTACCTCGGCTCGCATCCCGACCGCGAGCTGTTCAACTGGCTGAGGGTGCGCTCCAGCGTCAAGCAATGGAACGCGCTCTTCAAGAGGAAGTTCGACTCGGAGATGAGGCAGATTGGCGAGGAGACCGACATCAAAGACACAAGGAAGTGACATGTTTGACATGTTCGCCATGTTGACATGTCTCGTGATGATAATCCTGCTGATATGGGTCCTCATGACGGCGTTCTTGTATCCGACACCGTGCTGATACATATCGTGATGACACATGGACAGACCGGAAATGCTCCGCATGATGCGTCAGACCGACTTCGAGGAACCGTTGCCCAAGAAGTGCATGAACTGCAGCCGCGAACTGAAGAGAAGCAAGATGTTCATGTCCAAGCAGCAGCTCCGCTACCTGTTCTTCCTCTACTGTCCGCATTGCGGACTGAACTGGCCCGTTAAAATCGCAATCACGAAGAAAGGCCATGTGAAGGAACGCGTCCCTGTCGACGAAGGAGAATTGAAGATGCTGAGAACCGCAATCATCGACCTCGACGGGAACGTGAGCTATGACAGACCATAAAATTGTGACACTTCCTGATGACATCACAAAGATAACGGACCTGCGGTCATCACAACCGCAGGCCCGGAGCCTAGACGAATCTCGAAGGAAAATGTCTGGGATGCCCGATACGGAAGGTCGTTACCTTCCACTCGACGGCCTTCCCGACAAGACCCTGCGTGTCTTGGATGTTCAGCCTCGCCATCGCCTTGGTCAACTCAGCCAAGTGCATCGGCGTCATTTTCTCAGTAAAGGTCCTTCCCCCGATGTCAATGCTGAGGTAAAGACACTGACGACCCATCTGGTCGGTCCGTATCTCTTCTTTCGTTAACTTGCCAGTGAAGACGTCAGGAACATCAGCAATCTGCATCCTGTCCTCATCGTCACTCATGGCCTTGATTTCAGCAGTCGATACCATGTGCAATCACCACTACCAATTATGGGGCCGCACACACTTATATCAGAAGGCACACTCCTTTAAATGCCTATGCGAATATTCGCAACAATTCGTTGGAAACTTCGCAAGAAATGTCGGACAACCCAAAGCATAGCTTTATAAAGCTATCGAATATTCCTTTAGGAATATTTTAGGTCCAAAATATTCCTGTAGGAATAATGCCCTACGATGCGTCAAATCGCCCTGAATCCTCATTCTATGAAAGGGGTGGAGTGGAATTTCGGTAGGGTATTTT
>Ga0315282_10006603_pt1 | contig 19337 bp, 1 predicted proteins | sample YL17G07_20_MG_FD_203693 | JGI IMG/M metagenome (GOLD analysis project Ga0315282, IMG submission 203693) | Sediment microbial communities from Yellowstone Lake, YNP, Wyoming, USA - YL17G07_20 | ecosystem: Environmental > Aquatic > Freshwater > Lake > Sediment | place: USA: Wyoming | collected... | reverse complement strand
TTGCGATATCTTGAATTGACACAAGGACGTGCTGTCCGCACGAATGTTCTCCACCCAAAGATCATCACTTTGTCCTGAACTGGTCGACTCCTTGAATTCAAAGGTCGTAAAAGGATCATACTCGATAGTACTGGCAGTAAATGTTTGCAATTTATCGTTAACCCCTATTATCCATTGATCAGATGCCTGGCCAAAATAATCCAGTGGACCCAGCCCCATGCTAAAATGGAACCAAGTGTTCGTCGGATACGTGAACGCGTTCATCGAAGACCAGGTTTTAGAGGGTGTGATCGACGAGAGATCGATGTGCCCATTGTTAAATCTAACGGAAAACGGGGCATAAGGCCGGATTGGTACTCCTGATCCGTATGCCGCGGGGCACCTTAATGTGAAGGTCCAATCGCAGTTGGGAACGAGGTAAAGATCGAAATCAAGCGATTTGACCCCATTTGCTCGTACATAACCGATATTAAACAGGATATCTTCAACCTTTCCATCTTGCGCGTGGATGTTGAACGCAGCACCGCCTAGATTGTTATTGTAAAGAATTTGGGGATCAGGCGCGCCAAAATCGATGACCACGTTCCGATACGTCGGGGTTCCAAAAGCATTACCATAGGTATCGATCGGTTGTATCTTCATGGTGTACGAGCGGCCCGTGAGTCCTGGCTTCGCGTAGAACCCGTTATCGAGCAAGATCTCGGGTTGGCCATCGCCATCGAAATCCATGACCTGAAGACGCGGGACGGTCGTGCGGGGCGAGACGAGGGTGCTATTGATCACTGCCCACCGGATGGTGGTGTTGAATGATGACACGGCGAGTGTCTCTTGCAAGATAATCGGGTACGGGTTCTGATTGTCGACGCTATACGTGCTCACGATGTAGCCACTCAACGTGTAGATGCCTTGTGTCGAGGTTAGCATCAAGATTTGAGAGATCGGGAGTGGGGACTTGAAATCAAGCGATCCTACCAAACCTGAAGACGTGATCCATTTCACGGTCCTACTCGCGAGTGATGTCGTGATCCGGTTCATGGAAAGGATGTCGCTTCCTCCTTGCGGCCCTCGCTGGCTTGTAAAGAGGGTGCCTCCACTCCAGGATGCTGCTGACAGCGTGGCGCTCGCGTTGAACATCGTGGTGATGGAACTCACGCTGCTACCTGCATCAATAGATACGTTGATGGAAAACGAGTGCTTGAATTCTACGGTACTTTTCATGACCGTGGATGGCGAGAACAAGAATAGTGTGGCCCCGGTAATACGCAACACGACCTTGAACCCGCCGATCGAGCCTTTGGCAAGCTCGCTTTCCAAGCCCATGAACGCGTAGTCAAGCAAGCATCGAGCATTCAAGCTATAAGTACCCGTCATCGCGTCCAAGGTGGCGAGGGATATAAATGAAGAAATTGGAGTTTGCAAGGAATAGAGGAATTTCAGTCCGGACCCTTGCCCGATCCCTAGCGTGTTCCATGCGCTATCCGGCTGCAAAGAGCTTTTCATTGGAACGGTAATCGATGATGGCTGGTTAACCAAGGAGAGGAAGGCTCTGCCCATGCCGCCATCATGTGTTATCAAGCCATTATCTCCTCCGTAGATCATGTCCTTAATAGACGAGTACCCCGTGAACGTGATGGAGCTCGTCAAGTTATACACGGTTTGCAACCAATACCCTTGCGATAGCATGGAAAGCGCGTTTCTCGTGAACTTGCCAATTGTCGTCGATGGTTGCGTGCCAATCTCGAGATGAATGCGCTTGCCACCATAGGTCTCGATGGAGAACGCGTATTGCTGTCCTGGCGTGGTTGGAAATTTGATGCCACCAACCGTGATGTCATGCCACGATCCCGTGTCGTAATCGGGCACGGCTGCAAGCAACGACGTGATGTCTTGCCCGTACAGCGGCAATCCGTACGGTTTCGGGTCATTCACCTCGGTTTGATATAATTTCAGGTACACGCGGCCATCGCTTCCAAGCGGCGCGGGTTCGATATACGACACCCAGAACTTGACGCTATCAAGCATGCATTTCGGGGCAACGAAGGATTGCGCAGCCCGGCTCGTGATGCCATCGGATGCACTAACCGTCGTCGGATTGTATGTCAAGGTAGTCGGTTGCGGATTAGCATTCCACATGGCGACATCCAAGGAAACATTCGCATCGATGACCACTTTAGTTGCCGATCTTAAGGTTTTTGCATTGATCCCGTTAAAAGTCAAGAGCTGCTCGGCCGTGCCATTCGACCTGCCCGCGTTACCAAAACTTTGCACGACAAGCTTGCTCTGGATGTAAAGATTGACCGCGAGCAACATGTCGGGAGCCGAATTCGATGAGCCTGTCCAATTGGCATGTTCCAGGATGGCATAGAGAGTGAACGATCGTGTCATTCCTCCTTCCCAATTCCTGTTTTCGAGACCATACCACGATTGAAACATATCGAGCCACGGCTCAGCGATTGCTTGCGCGTTTTCATCTATGCCTAAATAATGGCGCAAATCATATGGAATGTACTCATCAAGGTTTACCGTGTAACTATTGGACGATTTAAAATCCGCTTGCGTGATGATCAATTCGCCACCATTATCCATGTTGATTTGCATCTTCACGTTCAAGCCATTCATCGTCGACCACTCCCCGCTCACGAGAGGATTACCCCCACCCAGGTTCTGCATGGCATCGGGTTGCTTGAATTTAGCGCCAGCTATGGAGGTAACTGAAATGCTGCCCTTGCCCCATAGCAAAGCCACGCAATAGGACTTGTCAACGACGAGGGAGGGCAAGAAGGTCATCGTTGCTAAATTCCCATATTCTGGCCCGAATAAATTATAAATAGTCGTCCACCCCCAAGACGTCGATAAACCACGCGTGAAAGTGCTGTAAGGTACCCATATTATGGTTGGAACCGGGTACCGTTCTGAACCTGTTATTATGCGATTGACCGGGAAACTCCAGTTAAATCCTGCAGCCAGCAACTGGCTCGACACGACAAGCCCATTATCAGCATTCGCTTGGCCGTTAGACTGGTAACTAAATGGCGGGAATGCCATGCCATTGACTGGCAATATCGTGATGCCAACGTAATCGGGGTTGTTAGATGGGTTTCCATCCTCTCGTGTCCAGATGCGCACCGAGTTGACGTTGGTGCCGGTGGCCACGAACGGTTGCAAGAGCGCATACTGTACACTCGCGGATGCTTCGGTGCCTCCGGTGATCGATACCTGGGTCGACGTGTTGAAATATACATTAGAGGGGGAAAAAATGTTCTCGTAGAGACTTAATCTTACTTGAAATCCCGTCATGGATTGCACGGGATTGTAGGCAGTGCCGCCAGAGAGTGAGGAAAGGGAAATCTTCGCGGTAAAGGACGAATCATCCTCGACCCGGAAATTCTGGGACAACCCGGGTACGGGAACGACACTCACGCCGGGGCTTCCAGCGCCAGCATCGCGCCAGTCGCCAGGACAATTCGGTCCCGAGCAATTCGCGTCGACACGTTGTGCCCGGGACGATGAAAATCCATGCTCGCCACCAGTTTTCCATGCACTTGACGGCGCGCTTTGCAAGGGATATGCTCCATTATAATTCTTACCTTGGAACCAATCCATGACGCGCCCATCGAAATATTTCAAGGCAATGCCTACGTCATCAATATTCGGAACGCTCGCCAAGGATGGGAAAATTAAGTAAATCGTCTGGCAAGCACCATGATTCAAGACAACGGTCGCCGAAGGCGACGCCTGGTTCAAAAGCTTTGATTTAAAATACGACTTGTACGTCGCATAGTAGTTTGCATCATATATCTCAAGATAATAATCAAAGTAGTCCTCCGCATTCGGCCCGGTATTCAAGATTTCGACATAAGCGCCGGGGGAGTTCTTTTTCATATAGATTTCATCGATCAAGAATTTTCCTTCGGGAATCAAGGAGCTGTGCGGATACGTGACATTCGTGGTGGTCGATGCCACGATGTCCGTTGGATTGGAGAGTGGGTAGGCATACGGATAGCTCGGATTGCTGAACATGACGCCGTGATCCTTGTTACGTGTAAAGGACAACCGCCATATCGGTTCCGAGAAATTGAAGCTAACGCGTTTCGTGCAGAATGGCGGGTTATCATCGAAAACACATGGATTTGCATTGCTTTGTGCGTCGATGAATTCGAACTGGATCACGACCTTCAACTTGATTCCACCAAGCGACAACGCGGGGTCGCCGGTCTTGTCCCAATACTGGTCGAAATTGCCACCGGTTGCTACATTTGGCGGCGAGTAGAGATCTGAAAAAGCCCCGGGCGAGTTTGATAATAATGACCACGTGTTCATGTCCGAATGCATTCGATCATATTTATGGGAATTGAAATTATAGGCATACCACGTTACCAAGTACTTGATCGTGCTTTTTGACATGTCATATGGTTTCGATGCACCGGTGCGATAATCGAATTCCGTTACAGCGGGGAAAATCTGGACGAGTTGTAGGCCCAGGCCTGTCACGTGTTGGATGATATCCAAGCCAGTGGTCTGCCGATCTACCATGTCGTAACTATTATACACGGCATTAGCAATCATCAAATTCGAAGCCGAGAAGCCGAATTCCAGCGTCGAAGTATCGGGATTAAAGGAATTCGTCGTGATCTGAGTCAAGCCTGGTTTCGCGCAAGCCTTCACTTCTATCATGCGGACGGTCATGTTGCCCTTGTAGCAGAACACATTATTTGCTTGATAGCGACCAGATTGCCCGTAGCCTAGATACCCAGCGCCATCTTTTACCCCATAACTCGCGTGAGAAGCATCTACCGTGATATTGCTGTCCATGACCAGCGCAAACTTGAATCGGAGGTTGCTCAGAACATTACCATTGCAGTAATAATTCCATGCATCCGTTTTTGGTTGCACGGTCACCGTCACGATGCAAGGTGAACCGAGTGTCAAGCCAGATTGCATCTTGTAAACAAGTCCAGGAGGGACGGGGTTTTGGCCTTGTCCATAAGTGTTCCATTTGCCAGTCCAGTAATTATATATCTCCAAGCATAACGCGGGACCGGAATCCGTGGAGAAAGGTTGATTGAAATCGACCTTGAAATTTGGTTTCTGCCAGCGATCTTGAAAGTGCTCCTTCGGCCACGAGCCCGGCGAATCCGTGGATATTGACACGCTTCCAACTTGCGCTTTTGTGGCATATTGCATGTAATTATCTTTGCTCGAGAAGCACATGCTTGTCCCTGCACTGTATGCGCCAGGAATCAATCGAGCGGCAACTAAATTGTCACTCTCGCTTGCGTAATCGAACCAGAGGTCGGAAAGGATATCGGCATTTATCGTGATGTTATTAATACAATCAGCAAAATTTGTCAGATAGTAAGAGCCTGGATATAACGCCGATTTCGACACATCCACAGAAAATTCGTTGGAGGAAAACTCTGTGTGGATATGGCTTCCATCACCTGCATTGGTGGAGATGATTTCAAACTCGGCTCGCATCACGTAGACATAGAAGTTCACGAACCCTGTCCACAAGGTGCTTGCGTCGATGCTTTGCTCGTGGTTGGCCACATCATAGTAATGCCTCTTGGTCCATGCATCCGTCGGGTGATTCCCAGGCGTGATCTGAATTTGAAAATTTGCATTCCCAGTTTGCAATATTGTCTTAATCGTGCTAGCAGGGATCGGGATGACTGTGGTAGTAGTCGGTAGGATGCTCGCCCATCTTTTGTCATTCGGTGTGTAAGATTCCCATGCATTCTCGCTCAAGAATTCCTTGATCCCTCCCGTGTAAATGACCGTCGACCCGAGAATGATATTATAATTCAATTCGTAGAAATTATAGTAATAATGAGGTAAACCATAGGGCCCAAAGTCAGACCGTGTTAGAGCGATGCCGGCCCAGTCGAGGTTAATCTGCGTGTTGTCATCAATCTCGGAAGTCGTGAGCCGGTTAACAAGATTAAACGGCAACTGAACGGTAAATACCGTGGCTTGATTCTTCGATGGACTATCAAGCAATTTATCACCATACAAAGGAAAACCGTAAGAATCCATGGTGCTCCCGCCTGCCGAGAACAAGCACCCTCCTGTGGTGAAATCTTCCCCGCAGATTCCAGCAAGGGGATCGACCTCCTTGGATCCACATCCAGGAGTCTGTAACATGAAATCCTGACCTACAGCAGCGTTATTACAGTCAAGAGTATCCGATTGTGCATATATTTGCGTGCTACCAGGGTATGTTTGAGGATTCGTGGGGGAAGTGGCAAATGATCCGGCTTGAACTTGCAGCCATTTCGATGGATATTCGTGATAAGTTGTTATAATAGAATTTCCATAAGTACCCGTGGTTGGTATCCCTGCTTGATAACAAGGAACGCCGTAAATGTTGTTGGAAGGCCATTGAGAGCCAGTTGGAAAATACCAATTCACGGGATGGGAGGTGCCATAAACATATGGACTCTCACCGCTTGCAGGAAATTGATTGCGATACACACCATATTGCCCTAATACAGCTTGGGTGACCCCTTGCTCGGGAAATCCGAGATCCGGGCTATACACTTCGGAGGAAGGATACGTTCCGAAACCTTTCTGCAAATCGGGCTTGAAGACCGAGGAGCTGGCCCGTGAGCATAAGGAATTATCGACTCCGCCAGATACCACTTGAGTCGAACTTAGGCCAGTGATGCTCGTGTCGCCTCGATGAAACGACCGAGACGTATCGATCGTCCACGGATCCATGCCAGATGTGCCATCAGTGTCTTGCCCGATGTGCCCATATATGTTGGGTTGGCCAGGGGATTTCACCGCCGAGCATCGCCAATCGCTGGCCGAGTGCGTGTTCACGGTGCGATTCCTTCCCGCGGTCAATGTCGAAGTGAACAAGTTCAATGCGGTAGGACTGAATGAGATGAATTTATCAGCCAACCAGGTACCAGCATGTAGACAATCAGGGGTCAAGGTTGCTAGGTTCTCGCGGTACCCACCTTGCTCGAATCGATCCATCTCCGTGCCATTCCACGCCGTGAGCACGAACGCGCTGCCACCCGAAACGCGCACGGAGGGATCAAATAATTTCACCGCGTCTCCCGACGCTTGTGAGTTAAGTTTTATCGTGCCTGGACTGATTCCGGTGAAAAGTGCATCAGCCGGACTATTCGTGACGATGATGAACGAGTTTCCAGGCATCGTGATGCCTCCGGCAAAGGTAAAAGTCCCCGTCACTCCATTATTATTCATGGAAGTAATCGTCCAGCCACTCATTTTCACGGAAGAACCCGCGTTGTATAATTCCACGAAACATGGCGTGTCGATGGAAATCTCGTTAAGGACAACGCCTAGCGTATCGTTCTTTGTCGACGTTTGCGAGTCGACCAGCACGTCCGCGCCCGAGATGTCGGTGCCAAGGTTGGAGTATTGCGGATATGCCGTGCTCACGCCCGTTGTCCCGTTGATGAACCCGGATGGTGCGGCGCTACCCACGGATAGGGAGTTCGTGATCTCGGTGATGCCGTTCTTGAGCTGGTAATTCACCACCCCGTTCTTGCTATCCGCCACGAGGATATTTGCATTGTTCGTCGATACCGGTCCTAGATTGATACTTGTTTCAAGGGCCGTGAACGTCGTGATCGTCTTGTAATCATTCACGATAGTCGAGGACCAGACCATTTTACCACTGGTTTGTGACCATGAATATGACAGCAGAATGGAACGCTTGCTTGAATAAAGAGTCGTGGCAACGAGGATCTCGTTCTTGCCATCAGAATCGATATCCGCAGCGTTGATGAACTGAATCGAGCCCGTAGCATTGTCGATGATGTGAGTAACAAGCGAGCTATGCAATGTGGTAGGAATATCGATGTACCCAAACATGCCGTTTTGAGCTGTCGATGCGAAGAACAAGACTTCCACCTTGCCTTGTCCCAATTGTCCGACGTACATCACAGATTTATCTATATAATTGCCAAATTGGTCTTTGATAGGGCTTTGCATTATATACTGAAAATCGAAGCACCGCATGATAAAGAGGTCATTCGTAAAAGCACTTGTTATATAAAACTCGTCGGTGATCTCGTCAAACACGAAATTAAGGCACTTAATTGGGTCTGCATGAGTTGTTACGGAATAATTGCCATTAGGAACTCCTTTGATGACAGTAAAATCATATATATATACACCTGTTACAGTGCGACTAGAGAGCACTAGCTCTTGATAACCATCTTTGTCAATATCGCCAACAACATAATTCAGAGCTTCCTTCCTTGAGGGAATCGTGTAAACTTGGCGGCAATGCCATTGATTGACTCCGGTGCACGCTAACGCCCACAGAGCCCCGGTATTGTAATAATCTGGTTTCTTCATCAAGATTACGGAAATAGTCGTCAGACTCTCGAAAAAGCCTGCAAATGCCACGAGATTGATCGTACTGCCAGGCACGACGGACGTGGCATCGAGAAAGTTACGGTAGTCGAAAGGAATGAACGCAGATTGTGACGCTTGCTGGATCGAACTCGTGTCCCATTGAATTGCAAAATTCACTGGCGAGCCGGAATAATACCCGGATTGGCCGATCTGGATCCATTGCGCCGTTGACAAGTCACCCGTGCTGGATGGCGTGTACCACAGGCCTACAGCATAAGATGATGGCGGGGAACTCACCGTGATGACGCCGGACGTGGTATAGGCTGATCCGTAGACGTTTCCATCGGTCATGTTTAGGTCCTTCATGTATTCCACGTGTACCAGTGAAATGTCGCGGATCATTGCTTTTCCGACATTACCTACATCGTCGATAACGAGGGCATAGATGGATCCAGAATAAGAATCTTGCAGAGCCATCGAGGCCGACCATGTTCCATTCGTTGCAATGCCATTACCCGTGCACTCGCCAAGGAAGGTGCCGTTGAAAGCCGGGTCACCTTCGTAAAGCTTTACCGACGTAATGGGCGCGATGCTTGATGCTTGGATCACGAAAGTCATTATGGTGCCCGAGATAATGCTACTATTGGTCGGTGCGAGGAACTGGCAGACCGGAGCCTGGGAATCATAAATGACCGAGTATACCTGGGAACTCGTGCCGCCGACGCTCGACACGGCGATGATCAAGCGATACATGCCTGCGGCAAGCCCCAAGCCAAGGAACGAGATCGGCACGATTGCAAACACGGTATTCTGGCTCGTAGCATTGAAATACAGGCATCGCGTCCACACGCCGTTGGTCAAGTTCGCGACCAGCCTCACGATCGGGTCCGTCGCGTCGTGCGCGGTGATGTTGAACGAGAAACCGGATCGGATCAAGATCCCGTTCACGTCAGCATGGTAATGTGATACCGAGATGCCGTCGATAACCGGGGCGCTATTGTCGATGGTCACCTTGATCATGTTGCTGGTCCCATTATTTCCAGCCAAGTCAATTGCCACCACGCTCAGATAGTGAACGCCATCAGTCATGATGCTTGCGCCCGTCCAGATTAGCGAATCGTTCGAAGTGAAAGAACCTTGCGTTACGAGATCATGCACGACACCATCGATCACGAGAGCATATCGTGCAGTGCCAAAGTTATCGCTCGCCAGCACGTGCAAGGGATAGGTAGCGTCGACACGGGTGTAATTGATGAAGTTAACTATCGACACCGTGGGCGGCGTGTTGTCTACCGCGAACGAAACGGGCGCGCACAATACGCTCCATGCCGTGGGCAACGATGAGAGCGCCGGGTTCTGCCTACATGCAACCCCTAGGAAGTATATGCCATCTTGCAAGCCCGTGAAACATGCCGACCAACCATCCGTTGCATTGGTATCGACGCAAGATCCAGCGAGAACCATCGTACCATTAGCGATGCGCGACATGTTGAAGCCCAGCTCGTCCACGTCATTGCGGACGAGCGTGATGTAGATGGGCAAGATCCCGCCAGGTGCCTGGCGACTCGAGCCATTCTGCACGCTACAATCGATGAACGTCGAGACCATGACCGGGAATGTCGTCACGTTCGCGTTATACGATCGATCGACGGCACGGGCATAGACCAGGTTCGCACCCTCGTGGAGATACTGGCCATTGGTCTCGAAATGCAGCGTGCCGCCACTCACGCGAGCCATCAGCCCGTGCTGGTCGATCGGATCGCCGAGTGTCGCAGGCGTGCAATTCCACAGCTCGGTGAAGAGCACGGCATCGTCCGGATCGCTCGATGCGACGTCGAAGATCACGTTCGCTCCCCACCAGGTACGGGAAACATCATTAGTCGAGACAATGCTTGGTGACGTCGAATCATTCGCCGTCACGAGCAAGAACGAATCGAGGGCCGACCACGTCGTGTTCACATCCCATCCGGTCACGTTCACCTCGTAAAGCGGATAGGTTACCAGCGTCGCCACGGGAATGTCCAGCATCATGGTGTAATGGTGGACATCGACCGCCATGACAGCGCTCGGAACGTCAATCCACGTCGCGGCAAAAAATTGCTTGTAGGCGATGCTAAACCGTGAGAAATTCACGTCCGCGTCGGCAGAATAGATCTTGATCGGGATGCTTGCATTCACGGACGATGCATTGTACCAGATTGACTGGCCAGCCGCGGGTGAATATATCACGAACGACGCGGCATGCCGGTTAATGGCCACGTTTAACGGGGCGGATGAGAAGGTGTTACCAACACCATCGATGGTACAAATGCTGAATGAATATTTCCCATCCACGTTAATAGGATACGTGAAGGAGTAATTACCCGCTGGCTCAGCCCAGTTCAAGGCATTGAAACTGCTGCTTTCGCCAGAATTGATGACATTGAAATCGATTCGCTTCACGTCGCCCGTGGATGCGTTCATGGTGATGTCGAAGGTTGGGAATTTCGCGAGATAGCCGTTGCTGTCGGGGACGGATGCCGTGTTGAAGGCGAGGCCCACGACCGGCGGACGCGTGTCGATCCACACGCGCGTGATCGCGGCATCACTCGTCACGCCATTGCCGTTCACCGCGAGATCAACCCGCAATAAGATCCAGGTTTCAATTATCCCGAAGGTTGAAGGCAAAACATCGAAAATCCACGAGTTATTGCCTTGCGCGAATGTCGTGTTCATCAAGGCGTACCACGTCGTCACGTTGCCGGGCGCCGAAGCATTCTCGATGCCCCACGATAGCGTGGCGCGGGTCACGAGCGACGACAACGACGTGGCATTGACAGTCAACTCGCCATTCGATGCCGAATTCGCCGCCGGTGTCACGATTTGGGCTCCCACGCGCACCAGCGTGATGTTGGTCCTGCACGCGATCCCGGCTTGGTTGGGATCGAGGAATTGATCGAAGGCAATGGCTTGAATATCCCACGATCCCTCTGCAAGCGAGTGCATATCGAGCATGAAGCCCGTGCACGCGGGATTCGTGATGTTGGTGATCGGGGTGAAGGTGACAACGCTGGCTGACGTCCATGATTGGCCAAATGGCACAGCCTGGACCAAGATCTCGCGGGTGCTCTGGCTCGCGACCATGGAGATGAACGTATTGCGCACGAACAGCGTGTTGTTGCGCAGTGACGCCGTGAAATCGATGGTCGGAGGTGTGTTGCAGATGGTGATGTTGCGCGCAAAGAGAGGTATCGTGCAAAGCTGGTTGAGGCTGTCCTTTGAATGCACGACTATCGTCACGTTCGTGCAGTCCGGGATTTTTCGTGTGTCGAACCAGAACGTCCACGTGGTGCCTGGATTCTTCTTTATATCACTGATCAGCGTGAAATTGTGGTTGGAAAGCGCATAATCCGCTTCCATCTCTTTCTCGTCACCATCGCCCAGCACCGTGATGGGATAGTTCCCGTGAATGCTCGACCCGTCGTGAAGGCCCCTGAGAAACACGGGGGACGGTGGGAGATTTTCCGCCGTGAACGAGAGTTCCTTGCATGCGATACCCCATTCCGCGCCGGGCGTCGTCGCGTTGGCAAGATGGATGCTGAATTCCACGACGATCTGGAACGCGTCGTAGAATGTGCCTGTCCAATCCCGCTGGCCGACAAAAGCGGACACGTCCAAGGGTAGTGTATAATTCGTGCCGAGCAATGCCGGCGTGACTTGAAGTGCCGGGAACGGCTTGCTGGCAACCTGGAAAAACTCGCCATATTCCGACGCGTAAAGCTCGATCGTGACATCGATCGTCGCGGCTTGGCTACCAAGTGCCTCGATCGGCGCCGACGTGCAAGTGATGTAGGGCGTGTAGGTTAGCATGATCGTGGACCAGGTTTTCGTGTGGATGCTGGTAGCGTCCATGACCTGGCCTTTCAACTTCGCCGAGAACGTCCGGGTGGAATTAGCCATGCCCGTCAAGCCCGTGTAGCCAGCGATGACGAGTGCCGGGTTCACCTTGCTCGTGCAATACCGCGGCAAGACTTCGCCGCTCGCCGAGCTGCTATCGAATGACCACGCTGATAGAAGCGTCAGCATATCCAACACGGGCCACGATGCATTCACACCCTTCGCCGTGACGAGCAGCGACGTGAATGCCATGGACACCTTGTCTCGCGGGTCAACGCCGCGCCCAAAGCCGACCGCGGGTAGTGCCATGTCGCACGTGAATCGCGCGGCGACTAAGGGCACGGGAATGTCCGAGGGCAGCACGACATCGAACGTGCTCGTCGTGTTCCTGCTCATGGGCATGGCATTGCTGTACAAGGATTGCGAGGACATGACAACCCCGCCTGCCGCGAGCAGATCAAGCGTTGCAGATAGGTATGCCATCCCATCCGGATATCCCCCTTTCACGAGCACGTCCATCACGATCGTGCCGCTCACGTGCACGGAGACTGAGGGCCCTTGTTCCGGCCACGATGTCGTGTTGATATTGGGGATGGCGAACTGATAACTTCCTTTCGCGCGTGGATTGACTTGCGTGTAGCCCGAATTCGCGCCCGTCATGGCGTTCATGGACAGCTGGCGGGTGGTCGTCGTGTAGGTCGTGCCGATCTCGACCCGGTCGATGCGCGCCTCGACTGTCTTGGCGCCAGACATGTTACTCGCTTCGAGGACGATTGCCAGGTATCGAATGCCTGGTGATGTCAAGAAGGGCGACGCGTCAAGCGTCATGTTGTGTTGCCCTTGCAAGTTGTTGCCAGGCCCGATGCTCGGTACCATCACTTGCAAGCCCGTCCAGTCCCAGATGATGATGCTGACCTTGTACCATTCCGATGGCGAATTAAAGCATCCGGTCGTGTAAATGGATATGGCGATTGAGATCGTCGCGCTCGATATCGCGTACAAGGCAACTGCAGGTAATTCGAACTCGCAACCCGCACCAACCCACGCATGTGGCGCGGGGGCGCATCGCGAGGATGCCAGTGTCAAGGATGCGTAAGAGTCGCGCGTGTTGCTCCGCCATCCTGTTGACGCGCATGGTAACCACGTGGCTGATGATGTCGCGTAGGTCGACCCAATACCACATGCCTGGTCAAACCCGTCGTATCGCTCGCTGCCGCCGAAGCCCCAGGTTGCAAGTTGATTGCCAGGCTTTCGCCAATCCTGGTAGAAGTGGTAATCCTCCCACCCGGGCACGCTCGATGAGGATGACGAGATGGGCGATGATATGCCCTCGTATTCCACGCTCGGCGAGGGCGTGATGCCTTTCGGGCACGGGACATTCGTGTAGTTGACGGCTCGCGAGCCACTAAACAGCGAGACATTCTGCATCTGGCGGCTCAGTTCATACCGATCCCAATTTTGCCATTTTTGATCCTGGCTTGCCATCGTGACATACACTGCAGCGTGATGAATTTCAAGGGTGGCAAACCCGAAGGCCAGGATCCACCGATCAGGACAATCGATGATGCTCTGGACCGTTCCGGGAAAAATGGAGCCCCCGAGCACCAGCTTGAACTTGCCCGGCTGGTTAAACAACGACGTGGGACGCGTGCCGGTCGTGCCATTCAGCATGTCGATCGTGGTATTTGCCATGGGAATCGAATCTGCCGACCCTAGCATCGGATTGTATACCATGTGACCTTCCGAATCAAGCAATGCAGAGAAAAACGAGAACATGTTGACACCAGGGTACTGTTTCACGTCCTTATAGAGTCCCTCTTGTTCTTGAAACGAACCGAAATTCACGGTCAGCGTCGCGCTCGTGGGCTTGATTCCCTCGTAATAAATCCATGGTGATATGAATTCGATCGTTGCATTGCGATGATTACTGTACACCATCGCATACATTGTTTTAGCAGAAATTCCCGTGATCGGCGCGCCATCAATTACCTGCGTCGTGAAATTTCCATAATCTTTCGTCTGTTTCTTTGCCGTTCCCCAGTTCCAGCCGCATTTCAGGCAATTCGAGCCCTCGTCAATGTTCGAACTATTGCTTGGCCGGATACCGTTCGATATGACGAGAGAATCATCGTTTGGTCCCGCCCGGGTCATGCTGTCATAAACCTCGCCCGAGTCGACTTGATCATCGGCTTGCGTCGTGTTCGAATTTTGGTACACGGGATTTACGTTCATGCGCGCCCTGCCGATGTAAGGCCATGGCGAGATAAATGTCTCATTCGTTGTCCACGAGAACTTGCCATGAATATCGGTAATGTTCAACGCGGCGGGCTCGAACCGGTCGGTCGAGACGTTGTATCGCATGATCGCGACGGGAATTTGCTGCGCGGGTCTTGCGATCCGGTCGGTCACGTTTCCAAAATACACGACTTTGAAACAAGACGTCGTTTCCGTTGGATGGATAATGGAAATCAAAAGCTTGAGTTTCGTGTAGGCAACTTCTTTGAGCACGGTCATACTCACTTGGGCTACCTGGGTCGTCCGCTGGAAGATTCCATATACGGAATACGCGACGCACACGCTTACTTTATAAACGCCATTTCTGAAATAAAGCGGGCTCAACGGAAGGGTGAGATTGTTTTTCCCTTTATTAATCGATGCAACTTGCGTGTACACGACCGTTCCATTAGGCCATGATGCAGCAGCAAAACCGCGGCCCGAGACCGTGCTCGTGAAACCAAGCGTCGCATTCTCCGTGAGGTAGAAACCCGGTGACGATGTGCTTGAAGGTTGAATGTTTAAATTCGAGATGAAACCACCCGATGGCGCGTAACTATCGAGTGATTGTATCATCTGGGCCCCGAACAGAAAAAGCATAGCAACACCCATGAAGGCAAACTTGATGCACATCTTCTTTGACATGCGAGTCTTGACCAGGAATCGCCGGGACCTTCGCCGATCTTTCTCCTTCTCTTTTTGTGATTTGAGTTTTAGTATTTCCTTGAGATCCCGTGTTATTCCGGGAGACTTGCCTTTCTTTGGTTGTTTCCACCACTTGGAAAAATACTCCGACTTGATTGCTGATATCCAACCCGCTCGTGGCGAGATTTCTCGATCCTTTAATTTTTCATCGCGTTGTTTTTTCGCTGCTTCTTTCTCTTGCTTTCTTTCTTTCCTGGTCATGGAATGGACTTCTCGTTTTGCGGGAGATTTTTCAACAAAATGATGAAAGACCCTGGTTGCGACGATCAAGATAGCTAAACCAAGAGCAACCGTGATGCCCATTTCTATGAAAAACAGCGCAGAAAATTCCAGCGGCGGACCATGATATGTAAATTTGAACTCCACCTCGCGATTCAATAGTTCGAGATTAAAGTTGTTTACATTGCAAACTGCTAAAATTATTGCGCAAGGCACGAAAATGGGAAGGAATTGCCAATTTATAAAATACCGGTGGATAAGGAAGATTATCAATAGGCTGATCGCGACTAAAATTGCAAACCGTACCAGATCGAAAACCATCGACGTGCTGCCATAAATCGTGTGTAAAAATATCTGTTGTAACAAGTTATCTGCCATGGAATCACGAGATACCAGCGCAATGAGCACTTGCCACGTCGAAACCGTGCGGGTGATGATGGGGAGATTCACGGTAATGATGATCAACACCGCGACCACGGACAGGACGTGAGGGCACGAAATTCGTGTTCGTGACTGGAATACGGTTTCTTGGTGGTTCAAGATCGGCGTGGTTTTCTGCTCTGGCAAAAGATCAATTGCTTTTTCACGCGCGGCAATGGGAATTAAAGCCACGATCGAGATCACGAGCAAGATCGCCGGGATGCACGTGGCGAACAAAACCCACGACGTGGTGGTGACGCCATCATTGCTTGTGAAACATGATGCTGGAAACGCGAGATTTTCGCAAGTCATGAAAAAAACAAGGATGCCCATCCACGCGATAACGCGCCCATCCAGCTCGTTTTTCTTGGCTCGTCGATACATGGCAGCGATGACCGAGCCCGTGACCAAAACGAGGACCATGTACACGAGAACCTGCGATCGCATTACCCCGGCCATGATGTTGAGGAACGCGAGCAAACTGATGAATAAGCCTCGAACCACTATGGTTTGCGCGGTGCCATGGTTTTGTCGAATTTCCACGCACCGGGGACGAGGTTGCGTGTCCGGTTTTCGAGTCCGCTGTCTCTCTTTTCGGGATGAAAGAAATTCCTTCCACCGCTTTGCCAATGACGACAACATGGATGAAAAATACGTTTTCCATTTCACGGCTGCAGCGCGCAGGTCAATTCCTCGCGTTATTGCTCGCGAGAGTGCATCCCGGACAAGCACATTGATCGATAAAATGCCCATCACGATCATGAAGGCGTTCACGACCGGGGATGATGCGATGGCACGGTTACCCAACAGTATTAACAAGCTCGTGATGATCCCGGCTAACAACCAACCATTAACCGTGATCCCGCGTGATTTATTTGCGGGTAACCTGCTTTCATAGCCTTGTTTTCGTTCTGCTTCGCTCAATGACGACGATTCATCGGTATGAGCCTTCGGAGTTTTTATTTCTCCCATCTTCCACATCCCTCATGAAATCGAACAACAGGTATGATCGGAATTATCGTGATTTTCAATAATAAAATTCAAATACGTATTAAAACAACGATGAAGAGTAAGACGACGATAACGAGCACGAACCGTGAATTGTGGTGTCATGATATTATCAATCGCACTTCTGGTTTCGGTCGTCCTCGCCGTGTTCAATAATGGCCGCCGCGTCCTCGCGATGTGCCATCCTGACCGTGATCCGCGGTGGAAAGGAAAATTCCGCGAATGATGATGTACGGTCGATTTGCAGGCATTTAAACTCGAGTTTACAGTATTGCACAGTTTTTGGAAAAAGAAAAGCCCCGATTCCTGCTTCGATCGGTCATTACTCCCATGGCCGAGTATTGATTCGCAATCCAAGGTCATGCATCTCGTGCATTCAATGAAAACTTTTGTCCGTCGTGAGTATCCGTCCTTACCTAGCAGTTTTTCCCCGAGTTTTAATAGCTATCGTCAAGCTGGAACGATTTTTCGGCAATCGCGGCGTCGTGCGCACGGTCACGAGCGCATGGAGCAAGCACGGCGTGCATGCTGGCTCCTGGCACGTCATGGATTTCTCTCTTGCATCATCGTGTGCAAATTTCCAACCGTCCCATGTCACGATCGTGAACGTCATGATCAATTCCTCTAGTCATCGTGCACCAATTTCGAGGCTACATCTCGCGCCGCGCGCGATTACAACCATCGTGCAATCCACGGGCGACAGTTCATAAAAAGCTAGGGATTCGGCATGAAGGATGTATTACTCTGAATAAAATTCTCCTGGTCAATAGATCACGCGTCATGCTCGCTGATCTCTGGCAAAATTGCATGGAATTGCTGCGTAATTCGTGGATTATCGGGCAGCTCACGCGTCGCGGTAAAGAATCCGGGCAAACTCGCCAGAAGCTTTGAAATCGATGCCCCTATGTTGCGTGTCACCGCTTTATATGCGTTCTGTCGTGGGTCGTCGCGGCCCCGCGCTAGCAAGAATGACGCTCGAAAAAACAAGCGGACGATTTTGGGTGATACTTGTTGGCAGCTTTAAATAGCTCGGCATACACAATGCGACGAGTCTTAGCGACAAGGTGTGGACCGCCTCGTCATGCAGCGAGTCTGTATGGCGTAAATGCATCAATAAAATCGTAAATGTATGCCTTTACCATTGGGCCTTAGGGGCGAACCTGGCGCAATGTTTAAAAGAGCCTTGCCCGAGTTACAAGCAATGAGACTCGTGGCAAGTCTCGTGATGCGCGATGGAAGGCTTGCCCGGCATGCCAAGAGGACGAGACTATGATCAACTTAACGACGCGGCACTTTCGAAGTGCTTGCTCGACCGCGGGCATCTTGTTGGTGTTCATGATTTTCTTTTGTGCACAACAATGGAATGTTCCAACGATAAACAAGGCTATCACGAGAATAGAATCCAGGGGACCGGTTATTCTTGTCAATCCTCTCCCCGCCACGGTACCCGGGAGCAGCGATCCGAATTGTGATGAGTGGCCCATGTCCCATCATTCGCTCAACCGGACTGGCGAAACGACAACCATTATACAAAACGGTACTAAGCCGATATGGAATTCCTCAGTAATATCATTCCCAACTGATCCCATAGTAGCAGATGGTCGGGTTTACACGGGGGGATCGTCTGATCATTCTCTATATTGCTTGAATGCAACAACTGGCGCGATGATCTGGTCTAATAACACGGGAAACACGATCAACAGAGCATCCGCTTATACAAGTGGTTTACTCTATACTCCTATTGGGTATAACGTCGAATGCGTGAACGCGACTAACGGCCGCCTAAAATGGACGTATGCGACAGCAAATTGGGTGCAAACGTCACCCGCCGTTGCGAATGGTCGCGTGTATTTCGGAAGCGATGATTCCAAGATTTATTGCTTGAACGCGACAAACGGATCAAAAATATGGTCGTATACCGCCGGTAGTTTTGTGCGTTGTTCTCCCGCGATCGCCGATGGATGGATATTCATTGGAAGTATAGACCGGAAGCTTTATTGCTTGAATGCCACGAACGGGGCGTTTCATTGGTCATTCACCACGGGCGGTTGGTTGCAATCAATGCCCGCGGTTGTAAATGCCCTTGTCTACGTTTCTAGCCAGGATCACTGGTTGTATTGCCTCTACGTAAAAAACGGGACTTGTAAATGGTCTTATCGTACCAATAATGATGTCAGTTATTCGAGTCCGGCCATTTTCGGCGACCGCGTGTACATTGGAAGTTGTGACACTAAATTTTATTGTCTCAATGCCACCAAGGGCAATATGCTCTGGACGAAACAGATGCCAAACCAACTTGAAACTTCACCCGCTATTGCAGATGGCTTTATTTATCTGGATTGCCTTGATTCTCGTTTCTATTGCTTGAATCTCCTCAACGGATTAACCTTGTGGTCATGCCAGGATCCTCTGGGATCATCGACATTTTCCGCTGCCGCGATTGCAAATGGTCGAATCTACGTCAGTTGTGGTGGCTATGTATATTGCCTGCCCAT
>Ga0315282_10006602_pt1 | contig 19338 bp, 13 predicted proteins | sample YL17G07_20_MG_FD_203693 | JGI IMG/M metagenome (GOLD analysis project Ga0315282, IMG submission 203693) | Sediment microbial communities from Yellowstone Lake, YNP, Wyoming, USA - YL17G07_20 | ecosystem: Environmental > Aquatic > Freshwater > Lake > Sediment | place: USA: Wyoming | collected... | reverse complement strand
CTGAGTAATGAGCGGGCCCTGATTTTGAAAGAGAAAGGGGCAGAACGCTATCTCCCTATCTATATAGGTCCGCGACAGGCCAATATTGTAGAAAAACTACTACTAGGCGTCGGACGCGTTGACCCTGCGGAGTTCGCTCTCTCCTCTGCAGGCATCGACATAATATTCTGTAAGGTCGAAGCAGTCATAATCAACCGGTTCGCGAATAATGTCTTTTATGCCAAATTGCTGCTCACTCGGAATGATGACGAAGCTGTAGAGGTTGACTGTGCCCCAGCCAAGGCTGTAGCTCACGGTATCAGGGCAGAGGCACCTATCTTCGCAGACGAGGCAGTCTTAGACAAAGCTGGAATTGATGTTCCTGTATAAGGCAAGACTATCTAATACCCGGACAAAACAGCGACCTACCTGGAGAAATGTCAAGGGGCTTTTGAAGGTCAAAGGGGGGAACTTTTAGGAAGGATTTTTACCTCTTGAGGGGCTACGGTTATCCGGCGATACGGCCCTCTATGAGGTTATACAGGGACACCTGAAAAGCGTGCCTCCGAGTAGAAAATAAGGAGTGGTCTTCACATTCTGGGTTACTGCACGCAACCTTAATGTGGTCAGTCCTTAACACACCTGAGGCGCTGTCTTCTAAGCTCTTTTTCCTCCTCCCACCTTCTCAGTGTCTCTTGCCACTCTTTGTCCTTCTTCTTTTCTTCCTCTCTTAGCTCGGCTAATCGCAGTTGGAATTCACATTCCATTTCCGTTAGCTGGAGTTGAATACCTGGAGAGGTTCCTCGCGGTCTAGTCTCATCTATTTCAACTAGCAGTTCCAGAGGCTGTGTCCCGCGAGCTATTTTCCCCAGTTCCTTTACCAGCCTTCGGTATTGAGGCCAATTAAGAACGATGCACCCCTGGTCTTCAAGGTCAGGTATCTCCTCTGCGGCCACATCCCGGACTTCTATCATCTCATTTTCGATTACTACCTTGCAGTTCAGCTTGCCTTCTTGCTCCAGCTTGTAGTGGTCTTCGGCGAGCTTCCAAAAAATCTTTATCAGCTTACCTTTGTCCAGGGAAAGCAAGATCGACTCGATTTGTTGAGGAAGGTTCCCCACCCTTTCGTTAGTTTCGGCCAGATTCTCTGCAAGGACTTGTATGAAATTCACTTCTACGACCTTTCGCTTTTCCCAAGGATTCTTACTTCTTGGGCAGAGTCCATGACTGTGACCGGTATTCCGATTGCCATCTGCGCCATACGCTTAGAGAGTGCCGCCTCATCTTGGCCACCATCCCTAGCAATCAGTTTACCTATCTCGTCCAGTAGCTTTAGATATTGCTCCCAGCCCAGCACCGTATAGCCCTGCTGTTGAGCAGCAAGGATTACCTGAGAAACCGTTGTTTTATATTCCCTAGCCAGCTCAGAGGCGGCTATTACTTCCACCCTTCCCTTACCTATAACCACGTGTAGTTTGGTTTTATAAGCCTGTCGCCACTTCGCTATGTCCTCACTAGTTATTCGCCTGTAAACAGGCCCATTGATACCATCCGGGAATAATATGAAGGGGAATACCAGCATGTTGTTCGCCCACACGCCACTGCCCCATAGCTGAGCATTAGATTGCTTGTCATATAGTTTGTCGCAGTCACAGTTAAGGCGGAGGAGAAGGCTTTCCAATTTAGCCCGGTCAAGATACTTAGCGATGGAATCAAGCTCTGCGGGAAGAGCTTTTATTTTCTCCTCCATTACCCTTAGCTTGTCCTTCAAGGTGTTCAGGAACTTACTCATTTTGCGGTTTCCGTTGCGACTGCGTGAGACTCAAGGACGCTTTTAATCCCCTGGTACTTCTGGAGCTCCTGCTTTGTCCTCTCAAGCTCTTCTCCCAAGTGAACAGCTTTTTCGGCTAGCTTGTCCAACTGGGTAAAGAAGGCGCCGAATTGGGTTCTAATTTCCTGGGCTACATTCTGAGCTTCCTTTATCTCGCCTGCCGCCATTGCCTTTACTTGTTTTTCAGTCGCTTCAGTCAGTGCTTTGAGTTCCTTAACTCCCGCTACTTTAAGGGTGTCAATCGCTGCCTCAATTTTGGCCTTCTGCTTTTCCAGAGTTTCCACCTGGCTTTGTAATTGTGCCAATCTCAGTTCATAGCTCTTCGCTTCTTCTTTTCTGGCATTAAGGATTCCAGTTACCTCAGCATACTCTGATTGGTACCTGTCAAATTCCTCCACTGTCTCAAATCGGCTGAGAATACGCTGCCAGGCGAGTATCTGATTCACCTTAACTCCCCTGGCGCGAAGAGCATATATGGCCCCGATGGTCTCCTTCAGGTGGTCGTGCTTCCTCTTTAAGGCCTCCTCCTCGGCCTGCCACTTTTCTGCCTCTAGCTTTTTTGTGCCGGTGATAGTTTCAAGCCTCTGAATTTCTCGCTCAAAGCCAGCCTTGGCATCGTAATCCTTTAGTTCGTCGAAGAATTTGGCAACTGCCTCTTTACCTGTAAGTCCACTCTTCGCTCCAATCTCAGTGAGGGCTTCTCGCAACTGCCTTAGTCTTCCAGTATCGAAGCCAAGCTTTTCCAGCTCTCCAACATGCTTTAGGAGCTCGCTTTTCTCGGCAAGCTTCATCTCAAGCGTCTCAATCTGCTGGTTGAGGACACTTTTCCTCTCCTCTAGGGGCGCAACCTTACTCTCAGCCTCTTTTATTCTCTGGTCCAAGGAGTCCAGCTTAAGTCCAGCGGCGTCCAATTTGGCTTGGACTTCACCGAGAGCTCTAACCTTTGGGCCCATGTCGTTAAGGAATCGCCCTATCGCATTATATGTTGGCCCTTTGCTATCCTTGTGTTCAGCTAGGAAATGTGGCCAGTCCAAACCTGTCTTAAGTCCATTCACGAGTTCCTGATAAATTTTATCGGTAAGGCTCTTATCATCCATAATAGTTTCCTCCAGTCTTAGCCCAGCATGCCCAAGGAAATATGGGGATGTATTGGGGTTAAGCCACCCTGAGCCACTCTGTTTTAGTATAGCACATCCGAAACACAAAGCTAAGATGTAATGGCTTTACGCCTCTAAAGAAAGGCCTAAAGACCATGGGAAAAGCCTATCTATTTTTTGTCTTTGTCTTGGATTTTGCCCTATGGTAAACCACTGTGGTAAACTGAATGGTAAACGGTATGGTAATCCATAGGGTAAGCTGATATGCTGGACTACCGCTTGGACCAAGTTGGACTGCGCTGGACTAGGTGAAAAATGGTAAAGGGTAGCCACAAACCACCGGCTCGAATAAAGTATGAGCAGAGCCACCCCACAGTATCATGTAGGCTTGACAGAGACACTTACGCCCTGTTAAAGCAACGCCTTGAGGACCTAGGAGGAGTGTCATTTGCCGACTTCGTTAAGGATTCGCTGGGCCTCCTACAGCTCAAAATGCCTGATATCGAGGAGATAAAAAACGCTGCCTGGAACGAAGGCTATGAGGAGGCTGGGAAGGAATATTGTATCTGGTACCCTTGCTGTGTTTGCGGAAAGGAAATACTCATGGAACCTAATACCGAAGCTCATAAGGCAATGATAGGCTATATGAAGGAACATGGGTGGGGGCACAAAAGCTGTCATGGACAATAACCGGCAGCCGAATTGGTATAGTGGCAGCAATTTCAGTGGAGCAGGCTGTGGCAAGCCCTGTAGTCAAAATCCAGCCCCCTTCATGGGCTTAGTATTTCATCTTACTTTATCCAGAGAGGGGGACAACCGGGGTGAGGTTGATAAACAACTTGGCTGATTGTTACTCTCTAGCGGTGGTAACTATTTCACCTCAACAAGGACTCTAAATTCTGCAATTTCAGACCACGTTGCAATTTGCAAATACTCGTTATGCGGAAGGGCTACCGTTTGGTATTTTATGAACCTTCCGCGAACCGCTGTAAAGTACCTGATATTGCTAGTGGCACCAAATTGTTCATTATTCAAAACTTGCACACCGTCAACATAAACATTTACGGTATTTCCATTCGTAACATGACCGCCCCAGTATGCTTCTATTCCTGCAACGAGTCTCTCGCCACCTAAATCAAAGGTGATTTCTCCCATATCGTTCAAAGTCCATGCTGTAATCTTATTACCATCGATTGACAAGCTAGGCGGGCCCGTATACCAAGTCCCACCCCACACAGTATAGCCAGAGGCTACAGCACTTATTGGAGTCATCCATTCTGTGGTGGCAGTGGCAGTGAAATGAGCGCCAACGCTCTTATCTGAGTCCATCGTAACGGTGGTAGTCAAAGAGGTCCCTGAAGCATCTCCACTCCAATGGTCAAAGACATAGCCACTGGCGGGGGTAGCTGTCAGAGTCACCTGGATGCCTGGTTCGTACTGACCGCCCGAAGGAGATACAGAACCTGCTCCTGAAGGTTTAACGCTTGTAACGAGAGTATACATCTGCTGCTCAATCGGGGGAGGGGTAGGCAGAGCTTCGGCTGGCGGCGCTGGCTCTTCAGTCGGTGGAGGAGTAGGCGGAGCTTCGGCTGGCGGTGCAGAGGGGGCAGCACAAGCGCTCAGTAAAAGAATCCCGATAACTAGAATTGGTAATAATACCCGTTTCATTTTATCCTCCATTTTTCCAAAGTCATTTATTAAGGAAAGGTTGGGGGGTGTAAACAAGAGAGGGGCGAAGCCCCTCTCTTACTTTCCTATTTCTTCTTCCTCTTTTCCTTCTTGGGCTTCTTGATGTTTTTTCTACCTTTAGTTCCCACCTCTTTCATCCTTCTCGTCTTCTCTTTTTGGCTTGGTGTTCAATGGAGCGAGGAACCAGTTGGTCTACCGTTTCCCAACTTGATAGCTGAGATTTCTGGCTGAATCTACACCAGCATCCCGCCTTCAAGGGCAAACTGAAACAGGGCCATCTCTATGTCAGCGATGTACCACAAGCCTTCGGGTCTTGGGCTAGCCTCGGTTACCTGTTCCCGCAGGCGGCGACAAATCTCAAGAAACGTGACGTAGCCGCTTACCTCGGCTTCTCTGTCATGCATCTTTGGCAACATATTTTGGCAAGCTTTCCTCACGTGGTAGTCAAATGCTGCGTGCTTTTCAGGACAGACGCATCTTAGGGTTTTGCTTCCGTAGGCTGGACCAACATATCTGATGCGGAGCAGGCTTCCTAGGGCATGCCTAGGGTTATCAAGTTCCCGGATTGCTTCTCTCGTGTGCGTGACTATATTACTGTACGTATTATTGCCGCAAATTCGAGTACCTAGCTGGTGCCTTTCCTCATCACTACCCCAGATAGCTATCTCGAGAAGGTCTCCTGGCTCGAGATACCCCACGTCGGAAGCCTTCTGTGTTAGCCCTAACTCAATATTCCTATAACGTTGGAAATGTGGTGACTGGGTGTACTTCTCATACCAATGTCCTATCTGCGTAGCAAATACTTGTAGAGTTAGCCTATTGTGTCCGATAGGCTTTTGGCCTATCAATCCTTCCCGTGGAGTGACCTCTCCGGATGATTTAGGCATTACACTTTTAATCAAACGATATAGCTGGCAAGAGGCAAGAACTTCAATACAAACTGTCTGTCCTTGGCGCAAGCCATGCCTACGGCATAAATCAGCCCGAGCTATTCGTTGTCCACTAGCGTCGAAAGTTTTGGCTATGCTGGTACAACCGCTGCTTAGGTTTCGTATTGAGGTTCTGTATTCGACATTCTCCATTGCCAATTTAAAATCTTTGTGGGGAGGAGGAAAATACTGTCGGGCCGCTTGCTTATAGCAGACTATATTTAAATCCCTGTCGATTTTAAACTCAAACTTCATGTAAGCCTCCGAACCCATTCAAAATAGGATGATAGCTGGTTTGATAGCAGAATACAAGGTTTTTTGGTTATCTCAGATCGGAGTTCACCTACTGGCCGTAGTTTCCTCCGGTTCTAGGCCACAAACTGACGTTTTGTGACCTGTTCTGATGCTTCACCTGCTTTGTTGAACTGTGCTTTAGCGTGATGTAAGATATGAGCGGTTATGTGAATTTGAACCACTGAAATCTGTTTGGGAGGTTGAAAGATAGACCGCCTGGAACGTGAACAATCTGTTCTGGAGCTCCTTAAAGACCTCCGCGGGCTGGAGCCGCTCAAAAAGCTGTTCTGGTCCGAGTTGAACTATGACCGCGTGAACCAGCCTCTCTCCCGTCGCGGCTGGAATCAAACCGCAGCGAACGCCCTCGCCGAAGACCCGGTTCTGTTTGCCGGCGGCGGACAGAACAATGTTTTCCATGTCGTTTACAGCCGTCTGCCCCAAGACCGGTTACTGTTAGGCCAAGAGCGCCCCGTGGTCACCCAGCTTCTCAAGGAACATTCGTATGGTCTATTCATCTTCTCCAACCAAGCACAAGACCACTGGCATTTTATCAACGTAAAGTATGATGCAGAGGCAGAAAAGCGCCGTCTGTTCCGGCGTATCAGTGTCAGCCAAGAGGAGCGTCTCCGCACTGCCGCAGAGCGCGTCGCTATGCTGGACCTGCAATCCATCCAGCCGGATATGTTCGGTTTACAGCCGCTAACTATTCAGTCCAAGCATGATGAAGCCTTTGACGTTGAAGCGGTTACCAAGCAGTTTTTTGAAGAATACAAGGCTGTCTTCAGAATTCTGGAAGACGACTTGAAGAAGCAAGCGAACGACCATACCTGGGCGCACGATTATTCTCTCCAGTTCCTCAACCGCTGCATGTTCATCTACTTTATTCAACGCAAAGGCTGGCTGGGAAACGACTGCGACTTCCTCCTCAACTTCTGGAAGAGTTATCAGCGCTCCGGGCAGAGCCAGAATTCATTCGTGGACAACTGGCTGAAGGTGCTTTTCTTTGAAGCCTTCAACAACAAGTTCCACGGCGGCCACAGCTATTTCCCCACTGAAATCAAAGAGGCTTTGTCTCTAGCGCCTTATCTCAACGGTGGTCTATTCACCGAAAACAGGTTCGACCAGCAGCATAAAGCCGCTGTTTCCGACCGGCGCTTCGAGCAGATTCTGAAGTTCCTGGAACGTTATAACTTCACCATAGCGGAAGACAGCCCACTGGACAAGGAAGTAGCTGTTGACCCGGAGATGATAGGTAAAGTCTACGAGAGCCTGGTAAACGTCTCTGAGAAAGTGGATGAGCGTGGTGAGGCAGGTATCTTCTATACGCCCAGAACCGAGATCGACCTGATGTGCCGCTTATCACTGGTTGACCACCTGGCTAACCATCTGGGAGAAGACAGGAAGGAGCTGCTTTATCAGCTAGTCTTTGCCCTGGAGCCAGATGAGAAAGTCGAGGCGGACCAGGCTGTTGCCAGCGCCGATCTCTGGCCCGCACTTAATGAACGCCTACATGACATCACTTTATTGGACCCTGCCTGCGGTTCTGGCTCTTTTCTGGTGGGCATGCTTAACATTCTGGATGATCTCCAGGAGAGGGCTAACCATCAGCTTGGCGTAACGGAAGCACCTTATGAGCGTAAGAAACGGATTATCGGACAATCTCTCTATGGCGTGGATGTCATGGAGTGGGCATGTCATGTTGCCGAGCTACGCCTTTGGCTGGCGCTGATTATCGATGCGGAGATACCTCCGGCGGAATTGCACGTTCGAAAAGAACCTCTGTTACCATATTTCACGTTCAAAATCCGCTGTGGAGATAGCCTGGTGCAGGAAGTCGGCGGGATAAATTTCGGGCACAAACGTGGCTCACACGAGATACCTAAGTCGCTGGAAAACCGTGTCAATGCTCTGAAGACCGAAAAACTCAAATACTATAATAACGATAAAAGTTGCCGGTTCCATTCCTTGAGCGAGGTAACACAGGAAGAGCGCTTTGTGTTTCAGGGGATACTTGAAAATCAAGTGCATTCTCTGGATAATGCGGTTAAACTCTTAACCCAACGTATTGAGACTCCTCAAACACAGATGGGGCTCATAGGTATCCCACAGAAGCCGGTACAGGCACCTCTTGAAGTCCAGGAGTGGAGACGGGAACGCGAACAGAAGCAGGCAGAACTGGCTCAGGCTAAAACTGCCTTGAACGCTTTACTTAACAGTCCGGAAGTGCCCTTTGTCTGGGATATTGCCTTTGTGGAGATCTTCGAGAGCGAGAAAGAGGGCTTTGATATCATTATGGGTAATCCACCCTATGTTCGCCAGGAAGCGATTGCCGACCCCAGAGTAAGACATGATGAGGTGACGACGGAAAACAAGCGAATCTACAAAGATAAGCTGGCACGTTCGGTATACCAGGCATTCCCCCGCTTCTTCGGCTACAAAGCCGGCAGCGATACCGTGGCGCACAAGATTGATGCCAAGAGTGACCTGTACATCTATTTTTACCTACACGGGCTTTCTCTGCTTAATGGAAAAGGCTCATTCTGTTTTATCACCTCCAACTCCTGGCTGGATGTAGGCTACGGGGCTGACCTGCAAGAGTTCCTGCTCAAGCACAGCCATGTCAAGCTGGTTTTGGATAACCAGGTAAAGCGCACCTTTGCTAATGCCGATGTCAACTCCATAATTGTGCTCTTTTCCCCGCCGGACGACCGCCGCGAGTGGGCACTGGAAAAGACAGCCCGCTTCGTCATGTTCCGCGTACCGTTTGAACATATCCTGTCACCGGTAATCTTTGACGAGATTGAGGAAGCAACCGAGCGTAAGGCAACCAAGGAATACCGCGTCTTCCCCATTAAGCAGGACAAGCTCTTAGAAGATGGCTGTGAGATTCCAGAGGAAGAGGAAACTGGCAAAGCTGCTGGTCCCCTGATTAAGACTGCCCGCTACATTGGCAACAAGTGGGGTGGCAAGTACTTGAGAGCGCCGGATATCTACTGGACGATTCTGGAAAAGGGCAAAGGCAAGCTGGTACGCCTGGGTGATGTTGCCGAGGTACGGCGTGGTTTCACCACTGGCGCCAATGATTTCTTTTATTTAGATGATGAGAGAATCAGGGAATGGGGTATTGAGGAAGAGTTTATTAAACCGGTTATCAAGAGTCCAAAAGAATGTAAACGCATTCTGGTTGACCCTGCTGACTTAAAGTTCAAACTATTTCTATGCCATAAAGATAAAAGTGAATTGAAAGGCACAACTGCTTTGGAGTATATCAAATGGGGAGAGGCGCAGGGTTTCCACAAAAGACCAAGCTGTTCCGGCAGGGCAAGGTGGTATGAATGCAGTACAGAAATTCGGAGTATTGTCGCTTTCCCCGAAAGATATAGAGAACGCTATTTCGTTCTCTATAATACAACAAACTTCCACTTAAATAAGAGTTACTACGGAATAGAACCTGATAAGAAAGATGTTATGTCCATCGTTACTTCGTTGAATTCAACTTTAACCGTATTGTTCTCAGAAATGTTAGGTCGAACACCCGGTGGAGGAGGCGGTCCCATAGATATGGATGTTAGAATGGCGAGCGAGCTACCAGCTTGTATAAACGCAGGTCTAACTATATCGGAAATTCATATGAAGCGGGATATCTTGACGATTAGAGAAGAGACCTTGCAGCCAGACCATAAAGTTGTCGATAACCAATTATTTGATGCTCTCGGTCTTACCCAGGGCGAGCGTGACGCTGTATATGAAGCGGTGATTAACCTGGTAGAGGCACGGCTGAAGAAAGCTGGCAGTGTCTAACACTTGATTTTGTTACCCAATATGGGTAATATAATACCCGAAATGGGTAAGAATATGATTGATAATTCGTTATGTAGCGGTCTTTTCGGCAAAACCCGGCAGGCGGTTCTCGCCCTTCTCTACGGACGGGCTGATAGCTCTTTCTACACCAAACAGATACTGGATGCTGTAAAAATCGGCCGGGGAACGGTACAGCGAGAACTGAAAAACCTGACGGATACCGGCATCGTCACCCGCGAAGTGCAGGGCAGGCAGGTCTATTACCGGGCCAATGCTCAATGCCCTATCTTCAACGAGCTTAAAAGTATCGTGAGAAAAACGTTCGGCGTGGCTGATGTCATCAGGCAATCTCTTGAGACCGTCGCAGATAAAATCCGGGTCGCTTTCATTTTTGGCTCCGTCGCCAGGAGTGCCGATGATAGAAAAAGTGACTTTGACGTGATGGTAGTGGGGAGAATCTCCTTCGGCGATATAGTAACTCTTCTTTCCCCGGCGGAAGAAAAACTGGGACGCGAGGTAAATGCCGTTGTCTATCCAATTGCCGAGTTTAAGCAAAAAGTGAAAGAGGACCATTACTTCGTTAAGACCGTGCTCGAGGGCGAAAAGATATTTCTGATAGGTGATGAAGGTGAGCTTAGAAGATTGGCTGAATGATAAACTGATTGGAAAACATCGTCCTTCGGCACGTGAAGTTGCCAATCTGCTGCATATCTGTGACCGTGACCTGGAAAAAGTCCAAATCATCGAACTTGGTCCGGATTGGCGATTAAGCATTGCCCATAATGCGGCTCTTCAAGCCGCTACGGCGGCATTAGCGGCGGCTGGCTACCGCGCCCGGAAAGAGGGGCAACACTACCGTGTTATACAATCATTAGCTTTCACCGTCAACACAGACCCCGCTATCATTAAGCAATTGGACAAATTCCGCCAGAAGCGCAACATCAGCGACTATGAAAGAGCCGGACTGGTTACCGAACAAGAAGCCGAAGAAATGATAGCATTAGCGAAACAACTCCGGGATGATGTGGAGCAATGGCTCCGCGTTCATCACCCTGCACTTGCCAGGGAGATTTAGATGCCCACCCATGACATCATAGATAACCGGAAAGAGATACTGGTTGACCATATCAACCGCATCCTGAGTTCAACGGAAGCGGCGCGGTTTGCCGTTGGCTATTTCTTTCTCTCCGGTCTCACCAGCATTGCTGATAAGCTCAAAGGCGTAAAGGAGTTGCGCCTGCTCATTGGCAATACTACCAACCGCGAGACACTGGAACAACTTGCCGAAGGCTACCGGCGACTGGAACTGGTCAAAGACGCCGCCGAGGCACAGGCTTACCCCAAGAGAGCTGAAACCAGGCGGATGGCGACAGAAACCGCAGAAAACGTCCGCTCCAGCATGGAACTCATGGACCAGACCGACGAAGGGGAAAGCCTGGTCAGAGAAATGGTGCGGATGATAGGAGACAAGCGCCTGAAGGTGCGAGTCTACACCAAGGGCCGCCTGCATGCCAAAGCCTATATCTTTGACTACGGCGCCGTATTCGACGGCAACGGCAAACCTGTTGAACGCCACGAGAAGGGCATTGCCATTGTCGGCTCATCCAACCTGACCCTGTCCGGCGTGACCCACAATACAGAGCTAAATGTCATCGTCCAGGGTAATGATAACCATGCCGAACTGGCGCGCTGGTTTGATGAGCTATGGAGCCCGGATAATTCTCAGGACTTTGACGAGGTTTTGATGCAGGAGATGAAACAGTCCTGGGCGATGGTGTCGGTCCGCCCCTATGACATCTACATGAAGACTATTTATGCCCTGGTTAAAGACAGGCTCGAGGGAGAGGACGACCGGGATATCCTTTTTGATAGTGAGATTACACGCCAGCTGGCTGATTTCCAGAAAACAGCAGTACGACAGGCAATTCAAATGGTCAGAGATTATGGCGGCGCTTTTGTGGCTGATGTCGTCGGGCTGGGCAAATCGTATATCGGGGCTGCCGTGGTCAAACATTTTGAACGTAGCGACCACTCCCGGCCGCTGGTAATCTGTCCCGCGCCTCTGGTGGAAATGTGGGAAAGGTACAATGAGGTCTATGAATTGAATGCCAGAGTGCTGTCCATGGGTTATTTGCGGGAAGATGATGAAAGCGCAGCTAATTTTCTGCTCAAGGATACCAAGTTCCGCGACCGTGATTTCGTCCTGATAGATGAAAGCCACAATTTCCGTTACCCTGATACGCAGCGTTATAAAGTAGTGCAGCAATTCTTATCTACGGGAAGACGTTGCTGTTTTCTGACAGCTACGCCACGCAACAAGACTGCCTGGGATGTCTACTATCAAATCAAGCTCTTCCACCAGGATGACAAAACGGACTTACCGGTAGACCCGCCAGACTTAAAGCAGTACTTCAAGCTGATTGAGAAAGGCGATAAAAAACTCCCGGATTTGCTTTCTAACGTGCTCATTCGCCGCACTCGCAATCATATCTTGCGATGGTATGGCTTTGACGCTCAGACTCATCAACCGGTAGACCCATCAAGGTTCAGAGAATACATGGATGGTCAGCGGCGAGCTTATGTGATTGTCGGTGATAAACACCAGTTCTTCCCCAAACGTGAACTGGGGACTATCGAATACAGTATTGAGAATACATATCAGGGGTTATACCAGGAACTACGAAGTTACCTGGGCAAATCGAGAAAAGGTTATCCTGTTGAGCCGATACCAGGCGAGCTGTCTTATGCTCGATATGCGCTATATCATTTCGTGGCTAAAGACAAGCAAAGGCGCGAACCTTATGCGAGCTTACACCGGGCTGGTTTGAATTTGCGCGGTCTTGTCCGCGTGCTCCTTTTCAAGCGTTTTGAATCAAGTGTCTATGCTTTCCGAGAGACCATTAAAAGACTACTCACGGTTCACGAACGATTCGCGGGAGCTCTTGCGCAGGGTATAGTTCCCGCTGGTGATAAAGCCGAGGACATTCTCTATGAACCGAACCAGGCTGAAGAACAGGACTTCATGGACGCTCTGAGGCAGGCATCAGGGCGCTATGATGTGGCTGATTTTGATATTGACCGCTTACGTCGGCACATCGAGCATGATATTGAACTGCTCAAGAAAATGTTAAAGTTGGTTGAGCCTATTACGCCGGACAAAGACGCCAAATTACAGAAGCTAAAGGAAGAGCTAGCCAGGAAGCCGCTCAAAGAAGGTAAGCGGCTGATATTCACTCAGTATGCGGACACAGCGCGCTATCTATTTGATAATTTGAACCCCCAAGGGAAGAAGCCAGACATAGATGTCATCTTCAGCGGGGATAAGAGTAAGGCCAGAGTGGTCGGCAGATTCGCCCCTAAAGCAAATCCAGAATACCGCTTTGCGCCTGGAGAATGCGAGCTAATGACTGTCATCGCCACCGATGTCTTGGCGGAAGGTTTGAATCTTCAGGACTGCGACAAAATCGTTAACTACGATTTGCACTGGAGTCCGGTACGGCTCATCCAGCGCTTCGGCCGAATTGACCGCATTGGCTCTGATTATGATGTCATATACGGATTCAATTTTCTCCCCGAGACGGGAATTGAGCGTAATCTGGGGCTGAAAGAGAAGCTGCACAACCGTATCCAGGAAATACATGACACTATCGGAGAGGATTCAGCTATTCTTGACCGCACTGAAATGCTCAATGAAGAGGCGATGTACGCTATCTACGAAAAGAAAGGTGGGCAGCTAAGCCTTTTTGATGATGAGGAGAGCGAGCTTCTAGACATTAATGAGGCCGAGGAACTTCTGAGACAGCTCAGGAGAGAAAAGCCCAACGAATATGAGCGGATTTCTCACCTGAGAGACGGTATCCGTACGGTAAAGCCTTCATCTACCAGGGGAACTTACGTCTTCTGTCAGGCTGGTCGATATCAGCAATTATTCCTTCTGGATGAAAACGGCGTAGTTGTGACTAGGGACATTCCTCGCGTACTGGGCACTATCAAATGCGGACCAGATTTGGAACGACTCCCACTACCGAAAGGCTACAACGCCGCCATTATGAGCGTAAAGCGTCAGTTTGCAGAGGAAGTCAAACATCGCCAGGCTGAGCGGGAATACACGCCTTCTTTGACTCAGGGGCAGCGTTATGTGCTTAGAGAGTTGCGTGTTCTGTTCAATGCAACCGAAGATGAAGATATAAAAGCCCAGATTAACATTCTTGAAGCTGCATTTCGTGGAACTATGACTAGGGCTTTGGCTCAAGAATTGAACCGGCTCCGTCGTAATGGGATAACAGGACAATCACTTCTGAAGAGTCTGGGTGAACTCTACTACCAGCATAACATGCGTGATTGGACCGACCGGCGGGGTCTCCAAATGGAAGAACAGCCGTCTCCAGTAATCGTTTGTAGCGAAGGGCTGAGATAAAGCCGCACGAGTTGGTAACCTTACCTTTTGAGTCCTATATTTTCCCACTCAACAAAACTGACATTTGTGCAATCTGGGCTTATCCCACAATAAGCCATAAGGTAAAATTTCAAGAACTGGCTATTATGTCGGTAATCCCCAGGAGAATGGTAAATTGAAACAAGAAATTGATTGTCTCCAGACGTCAATAGTGCTAATATGATACAAACCGAGGGGCATTATGCCTGATTTCGAGGGTACATCAGTATCCTTGGGCAGAGACTACGGGAATAATTAGGAAACTAAGCAAAGAAATGTTTCTCAATTGGCGGGGTTATCTTCTGGCAATAGGATCAGTGGCGTTAGCTACCTGGTCATATTGTCTTCTGTCATTTGCACCTCCTCCTTCAGCCTAAAATGCCGTATGGAAGCCCGATTTCCCAAACCTCTGTTTAAGTCTTTGTCTATGCCCTTGATAAGGGTTCATTATCTTTGCTTCCCGGGGCATGTTTTTCTCCAGTCGCAACCTTCACAGGCCTTTTTGTTTCGCGGATTCCGCCGGAAGCGGCGCGTGGTGATGCCGCTTATGGCATCCCTTATGGTTTCCATAGCTAAATTCAACTGGTGCGGAGTTATCACTATTTCAACGCGCTGTTGCTTTTCAACATCGAGGAAATGAACATAGGCCCTTTCGACATTTAAGTTCAAAGCTTCGCGTGCGGCTATGGTGTAAAGCTGGACTTGCAGGTGGAGCTCCTCATCCACCTTGCGCTCGTTGCCGGTTTTGAAGTCTATGATTTCTAGGATGTCGTCTTTTGGATAGCGGCGTTTGAGCAGGTCGATCGAACCGGTGACAAGGGCGCTATCGATATCCATCTCGAAGGGACGTTCAGTTTTCACCGAAAGGGAGAAGTCTTCCTGCCACATCCCAACGTAGCGTAGAACGCTGCGTAGAGCGCTTCTTCGCAGGGTCTCTTGCTGCTCATCTGCAGCATAGCGTAGATAGAAGTGGTCGATGACTGATTGAGCGATTTGTTCATTGGTAGAGATGAACCCGGTTTGTTGGGTGATTTTATGCAAAATGTTCAGGATGTTGTGGATCTGTTTGCCGTAGCCCAGGGCTTGCACAATGACAGGATTGAAGCCGTAGATATAGCGCATCTTGTAGTCGTATTCGCAGCGAATGTAGTCGCTAAGTTCGGAGTAATTCGTGGGGAATCTATAATTTTCAACTGAGGGTTGCGAGGGTAGCTTCTGACGTGGCGTAGGATCTGGGCTAAGGTCAGTAATACAGTAGGCATCGTTAAGCTCACACCAAAACTGTGATGGGTCTTTCTTCCGTTTATGTGGACCTGGATCGTAAGAGGCAGTAATGAATAAGAACTTCTTGGCGCGGGTCATGCCTACGTAAAAGAGGCGGCGTTCATCTTCAGTGCTGCCATGGTATCTTATGAAATCGAATTTGGATGGGTCAAGGAAACCCGGTTCGGTTTGGCGCGGTTTGCGGTCAACGCAATGCGGCATGAAAACAACAGGAAAGCCTAGACCTTTGGTAGCGTGCAATGTCATCACCTGAACTGCGTTTATGACGCGGGTGGGGTCTTCGCCGGCGCCGGCGTCGTAGGAGCCTTCGGCGTAGTGTCTTATGAACCAGCAGAAGCGCTCGATGTCCCGGTAGGTGCAATAAGTTCGTGTGCCTTCATAATCAGAGATTGCCTGGCTTAAGCGGCCGAGGTTATACATCTGCATTTCATAATCGTCTGTATGAAAATCAGGGCTGCTGACACCCAAGAGCACAAGTATATCGGCATATAACTCCTGTAGGGAAATTCTCGTTTTCCCTTTGTAGCCGTCCTTTAGTTGTGCCAATGCTTTGACAAAGCTACTCTTGCGTGGCAGTGAAAATATATGCTTTGTATGCTCATAGATAGAATCCGGATCTGGGGTGATGCCAATGCCAACATCGCTATCCCAAATTTTTCCGAAATCACCCAGGTAGGAGAGGATGCTGAATACAATATCAACTTCAGGAGCTTCAAAGAGGCCGCCGATGCCGGAGACAGCATAGGGAATGCCATCTTCTTCCAGGGCATCGAGATACGGGCGGCCGTCATATCTCACTGAGCGGAAGAAGATGGCGATGTCTGAGTAAGCTAGGCCTCTGGTTCGGCCATCGTTATCCGTCCATTCCGTTCCGATTAAGCTCTTGATGCGGTCAACAATAAACTTTGTTTCTTCTACCTGGTAGGTAAAATAGAACTTGTAAATATCTCCAGGTTCTGCTTTCTTGATTGATGCCTTGATGTCTTTTTCGAGACGTTGTTTATTATTGGTTATCAAATCCCTACTGAGATTAATTACGCCGTCAGTTGAGCGGAAGTTGACTGGCAGATGGTAGGTGAAAACATTTTTGTAGCGTTTCCTGAAGGTGAGGATGTTGTCAACGGTAGAACCACGCCATTGATAGATTGATTGGTCATCATCACCCACGACGCATAGATTACCGTCTTTACCAGCTAACAGCTCAATCAGTCTTTCCTGGATTGGGTTTATATCTTGATATTCGTCTACGGTGATATGAGTGAATCTCTTCTTGGCCTCATTAAGTATTATGCTGTCGCTTTCGAGTTTGTGAACAGCATGTGCCATCATGCTACTGAAATCGAGGAACCTTCTTTCCGTGAGTTTTTGGTCGTATATATGCGCTGCTCTGCAGAAAGCTTCACAGGCAGATATAGCTTCCGGTGCGCGCATTTCCTCACGGACTATGTCAATCCCGCGAATAAGCGTACTAAGAACCCATGCTTGTTTGGTCACACCCCACGGCCTTTTAGCACCTGACGATACTAGGCACTCTTCTAGCTCGTTGTAACCCAGCTCATTGCGTATGGAAGTGATAAATGAGTAACGTTTGCCTTCGTCAAGTACGTCGAAACCCCTGTAACCGGGCATAAACTCTTTAAGGAGCTCAAAACAAAAGCTGTGTATCGTTCCTATATACAAGTCTCCGATATCGGGCTGATGTCCTATAAGCTGGCGGATCTTGCTGCGGATACGGAATTTGAGTTCTTCTGCTGCTCTTTCAGTGAAAGTGAAGGCCACGATATTTTCAGGTTTGGCCAGCCCCTCAGCCACCAGGTAGGCAATGCGAGTGGAAACAAAGTCGGTTTTACCTGCTCCGGCGCAGGCGATTATCTGAAGATTACCCTGAGTCAAACGGGGCTCTGATTTCAACTGCTCTATAATATCGTCCGCCATGGTTCCTTATCCTGCCTAACCCTCTATTCCTCTTGTGTTTCTACAAGCCTAAAACGACATTTCAGGCTATTCAGAGGCGTCCTCCAAGGGATTGTGCCGTCATGCTGCAACCGACCAACTACTATTCCTGGTGCTATGCCAATAGCCGCAGCAAACTCGCTAACGTTCGATTGATTGTACGCTTCAAGCTCCCTGAACTCAGCGTATGCTTTTCTAGGAATCAACCAGTTCGTTGCGAACTGATCGGCTTGCTGCTCCTCCTCGCTGAATGCGGACTGTTTGACCTCATCAATGAAGACTCCCTTTTTACCATGTAGTTTGACATGACCGGCTTCATGAAAGAAGGTGAACCAAAGATGGTCGTCGGTTTTGTATCTAAGACTCAGTTCAATCATCGCTTTGTCGGATTGCACCCAACGAGTTGCCCCGCTTAAATGAGTACCTGGCAACTCTCCGACAAATACAAGCGCTACACCTGAGCTTGCGCATAATTCCTTCATTCTAGGTTCAAATACATTTGGATCCTCGCCACTTAGTTGTCGTATCTCATTGAGTGCTGAGTCGAATTTGGATTTATCATAGGGAACGCAATCTATCTCTGCAGCTTTCAACTCACCGATTCTCAGCCATGTAACCACTGCTTCGAGCGAACTCCTGAATGCAGGAGAGCGCCGGAAAGCAACCTGTAACCGTTCGTAACGTTCCTGCCAAGCGGTAACACTGCCAACACCAAAAAAGTCGAGCAGTTGTCCTACACGCTTACTTGTGTTATCCCCCTTCTTAATTATTCCCCGGCGTTCCAAATCATCAATTGGAAATCTTTGAAGCCAATCTTCATGCTTACTCAATTCCTCATAGTCTTGTCTCCTTGCCTGATGAAGGCGAAATTTGGCCTCAAGGTTGTTCCAGATATTTGCAGATACCCCGAGAGCACGTTCAAAATTTATTGCCGTGTCGGGCGTTACCGGAGCCTTGCCAGAAATTATCAAACTCATCTGTTTTGTGCTTAGTCCACATCTTTCAGCCAAATCAGCCTTCTGCATCCCTCGACTCAGAAGAGTCTCCTCCAATATCTCCCCTGGAGCTACAGCATAGTCAGGCTCATATTTGAATACTGTTTCACTCATCAGTGATAATCCTCCATTTCTAGAATAATAATTGCTGTGATCTTCTTTAGATCAAGCCCGCCGTTTGCCTTAACGGGAATAGGATTATGATTTGGTTTGAAGATAAGTCTGTAAGGATGTTCGAGGTCAACAGCGAATTGCCCTTTTCTATTTTGCTTCAATTCATGCCTCCGAAATGGAGGCGTGATAGGCACATCTTCTAAACAATTGGCAGCCTCAAGAACAGCCAGCCTTCTCATGATACTCTTGCCAAGCTTTGAGCCGAATTCTCTTACTGTCTCCTTCTCTGAATTTAGGATTTTAGCAAGTCTCTTGGTAGCAAAGCTGACTTCCATAAAGTCATTATAAAAACACTTTACCTAAAATGTCAAGCCTTTTTCAACCAATGCTTAACGATTCAATCGTGGAATTATGACGGTCATCAATTACTTAAATCATTTTCTCTTTGCACATTGGAGGCGAGTGGCCCAATCGCACATGCCATATACCGTAGTATTGGCTTCACGTGCAACTTTAGCTCCAATTACCATGCACGTAAGAATATGTGCAATTTGTTGCACAATAACTCATAAAGTGACCTAGTGGCCTCCATGTTCGCTAATACCAACTACCTTCATCAAACCCACCAAGATACAGCAAAGTGGTAGTTAAAATCCGAATTCATGTTATAATCTACATATGCCAATCGCTATCCTCGTGGTCGTAGTCCTGGTAGCACTAGAACTAGTGAGCCAGGTACTTTCATCACGTCACTTTTCAAATCTGGCCAAACAGTTTAGGGACTTGTACAGGTTCAAATATCCTTGGGACGTCGCCGTCCTCCTCTTGTGGCTGATACTGGCTTTCTTGTCCGTGTGGTATTACCGCAACACATCTGCCATCTCTTACACTTTCTTGAGTGTGGGTACGGTAGCCTTCCTTTTGGGCTGGTTAGTGC
>Ga0315282_10006601_pt1 | contig 19343 bp, 10 predicted proteins | sample YL17G07_20_MG_FD_203693 | JGI IMG/M metagenome (GOLD analysis project Ga0315282, IMG submission 203693) | Sediment microbial communities from Yellowstone Lake, YNP, Wyoming, USA - YL17G07_20 | ecosystem: Environmental > Aquatic > Freshwater > Lake > Sediment | place: USA: Wyoming | collected... | reverse complement strand
TGTCTCGTCGAGTTCCATCCAGCAACCATGGAACCGTCCGCTAGGCCGAGCGTGCTCGCCATGTATCCGTAGCCGACAAGAGGCACTGCCACGAAGTTCCAGCCAGCGACGAGGTTGAGGCTGAACGACGGCGGCGGCCCCACCTGTACCGGGAGGCTGTTGAACACATCGAGGCTGTTGTTCCTGTCCGTAGCGGTCAAAGTCTTGGCGCCATTCGTCGTGAACGTCACCGTCGTGCTCACGACGCCGTTGCTTCCGGGCCCGAACCACACTGAGGGCGCTCCAAGTGTCGTACCAGCGCTCGCCGTTAGGTCGATCGTACCGTTCCAGTCTGTCACCGTAGCTCCAGTCACGTTCTTCGCGGTCATCTGCAGGTGGTAGGCTTGTCCAGTGACGTAAGGTCCCGCCTCCTGAATCGCCATCTGGTAGTTGCTGACGCGCATCACGTCGAACTGGAAGCTCGGCGACCCGGTCGCGTTCAGCGTCGGGTATGCCAAGTTCTGGTTCCTCGGGAAGCTCGTCGGACCCACGATGGTCAAGGTCTTGGTGGCGTGGTCGTAGTACGTGCTGCTCCTCAGGCTAGCCGGATACAGGGTTCCTAGGCCTATCTCTCCCCATACCGTGTGGCTTTGCAGCTCGTCCAGCTTGCCCTGTGTGAGTGTGTCCTGCGTTCCCGTACCAGCATATGGCATGTAGCCCATGACGCCCCTGTTCGCCGACGGGAGTTTGATGCTCAGCTTCTCCCCGGATGCGAGGTTCCAGTTCATCGGAGAGCACCAGTAGGCTACACCCTTCCCGTAGGTCAGCGTTCCCGGGCTCCATTGGGTATAAGTCTTGTACGGAGCTGTCGTGCTTGGCATGTACTGGTTGTATCTCGAGACCCACTTCCCACCTGTTCCCTCGTGCAGTGCGTTGTTCGGGGTGAAGTCCATGTGGACCACATCCATCTGCCAGGATGGGCTGTAGAATCCAGTATCCTTCCAGGCCATCATGTTGTAGATCGAGGAGTACCGCGAGAAGATGTCGGCTCCAGTCGGAGCGACGGTCCCGTTGAGGTACCAGTCCTCAGGTGACGTGACGAACTGCGACATCAGGCCTACGCGGTCCAAGTACCTGTTCATGAGGAACTCGAGTCCCCAACAGATCGAATACATCCTGAGGACGAGCTTCGACGCGGTCGAGCTCGGATCCACGGATAGGAACACGGTGAATGGATAGGGGTCGAGCGAGAAGTCATATGAAGCATAGGTGTCGTTGAACCCAGTGTTGCTTCCGTCATTGACCCAGTAGTTGGCCAGTGTGCTGTTCATCTTGCCCAGGTTGGCACCCGTGTTGTTGTCGTTGAATTGGGTCCTGAGGTCCGCGCTTCCGGTCAGGCCGAGGAACTTCTTGGCAGCGGCCCTGTTGAAGTCCACCTTTCCTTGCATCTCGATGTACCAGCCGTCGTTCGCGTTAGCACCACCGAAGTTGAATTGACTCGGCGTCGCGCCGTAGTAAGTTCGGGCGTATCCAGTGCCGGTCGATGCGGCATCGAGGTCCGCTTGGGTACAGTAGGTCATGTAGTAGGAGAAGTTCATCCAGCCGCCGTTTAGTCCCAGCCCGGTCGTCCACGGACTGTACAATATCGGGAAGAACGCTGCCTCCCTGCCTGGGCCCGTTCCGATATTGTCGAGATTCTTCGCATCAATGGTCGTCCTGTAGAAGGTGTACAATCCATACTTCATCGTCGGTACTCCCGATCCTGCCGGGGGCACCTCTGCGCTGTATGGGTGGTTGTACGGTATTACGTACGGGAACTGGTTTCGTGGCTCTGGGTCACTATAGGTGCCCCGTCTGGCAAACCAGCTGTTGACTCCAGGATTGGCTCCCTGCCAGCTGTGCGTGGAATCGCTTTGCTTCAGGTACGATTCGAACATGTTCGATATCGTATAGTTCACCTGTCTCGTGCCCCCGATTGCCACGCTAGCTTGTTTCTCCTGAGGATCACTTAGAGCTGCCTTGGCATGGTTCGGTGCTAGCGTCGGCGCCAGTATCGCGAACCCAGCAGCCACCATGATCGTCACCATGGTGAAAGCTACAAATTTCTTCCACAAATCGCCCGACGGGCTCTTCGATGTGATCTTGCGCTCGACCGCACTCGAACCCGAGGGCGCAACATCCAAATGTCCTAGGCCTCGCGCTACATCATCTTGAGAAAGCCGTGCGTTGCGCACTACACTTCCCCCCCCGTGAGGCATATCCCTTATCATATATCACTGCGAGAATAGGAACCCATGACGAATGCTTCCGAACCTTCCCGTGTCTTCCAGGCAACAACTCCCCGTCGATTATCGGCACCATCCATTTCCCTCATTTCCATACCGGGTTTCGATGTTAAAGCTTTTTCCAGCCTCTCCCTTCCGCGGGGAACTCAATCTGGCGAGGGTGAGAAACTGTCAGAAAAAGAAGAGGGGTTGGGAGCGTCCTCCCGAATCTCAATCCCACGTGATTGGCGATAAGCCAGTAATCCCAAGACGGGGCCGGGTGGGCCGACTTTTTCTCCACTGGTTTTTTCTCAATCTGACCGGATTAGACCCTCACGACAGTAGCCTCTCGAACCTGTCGTACTCGGGAGAACGCATTCTCGTCTCGGACCCATGCGTAGTAGAGCTCCGTGGTTCTTGTGCTAGTGTGCTTCAGGCCTTCCGCTCACTTCCGGGGACCCAAGCTCATCTCACGGTTCTTGATGATCTCGTTTCCTTTCTGGAGAATCTCCTTGTCCAGCTGGGGCACTTGGTGTTCCTTCAGGAGCCTCAGAGCGATCTCCCTGGCCTCCGCGACCATCGTCTTCGAGAGAGTGGCCTCAAACTTGCCCTTGGCCTCATCTCTCATGATGACTTCCTTCTTGAAGTTCCTCGCAGTGTGGATGTTCGTCAGGAAGGTGTTCCCATGACCGACCTGCCTAATCACGTCGAGGGCTACCTTGTCCTTGCTGATCTCGAACTTGGTCATCTGGAGCCGGACATTCTCCCAGACATATGAGTCGATGACCGCCTGCTCCAGAGAGAATCCCTTCGCGTTGTCCATGGCGCCTATCCCACCCTGCATGTCCGTGCCGGACATCGTGCTCAGCGCGATTCCCAGCGTTTCGCTGAAAGTGTGGGGGACGCCGGGCTCGTCAGTGTCGTTGAGCCCCCAGTCGCCTACCATGCATGGGAGTCCGTATCTCTTCGCCATCTGGGCAAGGCCCGCGGCAATCAGCGGCTGGTTGGCGCACTCGTAGAAGATCATGCCGGTCCTCATGTTGACGGGGGTTGAGGACGAGCAATAGATGGTTCGCGCTCCCTTGCTCGCGACCTGCCCGATAACCAAACTTGCGAGGTTTTCACAGTTGCCGTTCACGAGCGTCCCCGCCATCGTCACCGGCGCCGTCCCACCAGAGAGGGACATCGTCATCGTCGTGACTGGCACGCCCGCCTTGGCGAACTCGACCAGCGCTTCGACAGCGTCGTGCTCGAACATCAGCGGCGCTATCGAGCAATGGATGACCGTGAAGTGCGGCTTCTTCTTGAGCTCGTCAACGCCTCCGGCAATCAGTGCTCCGAGTTCCACCTGCGCCCGAGCGTCTTCAGCGTTGAAAATCTCGACGCCCTGGACGTGCTTCGTCGTGTTCTGTAACGTCGTCCAAAGCTCGTGCAGTCCGTGCGTGAGCGGGTTGACATCCGTGGCCGTCAGGTTGGTCTGCACGTAGTCCGCTCCTGTAAGGGCGTCCGCCAATCGGGCGCAATCCGCGATGTCTCTCACGGTCGAGTCGCGCTTCTTCCCAGTCTTGATGTCGACAATGTATGTTCCCAGACCCGTCGTTCCTTGGTAAGGCCAAGATTTGACGGGTATCCTCATATCGTGCTTCGGGTCCCTTCCGTGAAGGACCATCTCCTTCGGGACTGTCTTGAGAGCTTCCTTGACCATGCTCTCCGGGATCCTAGCGATCTGCGACTTATAGTCGACGCTAGCTCCTGCTCTCTCCAGCATCTTCAGAACCGTCTCGCTCTTCACTTTCACCCCGATGGTCTCGAGGCACTCCATGCTCTGCTGGTCGATCAGGTCTTCCTCGCTCTTCTCCAAGAATCTCAGTCGCGCAACCGCCACGCAAACACCTCCTCAGCAGATCTGCCGAGTCTGTCGGCACCCTGATGCGGAGGTATTTGAAAAGGATTTCTCTCTTCGAAACACCGGAAAAGTAAAGTTCCAGGGTTTCTATCCAGATGGTGAGGATCCCTGACAGGATCTGAGAAAAGGCCAAGCTGATGTTCGCTTTGGTTCGATACATACATAATGAGGAGAGTCGGGCAATCTAGGAGAGAATCCATGTGTGCTTTGCGGCATGAGAGAGAGATTTATGAGGTCGACGTGCGCAGCGGCGCATACGGTGAGAGAAGATGGGTGATAATGCCCATTGCAGCTTTCGTACTGGTCCTGTTAGCCGAATCTGGGTTGTTCGTGCGGAATCTGCTTTCGGGCTACTGGTACATCCTCTCTGTATTCATTGCATCAGCGCTGCTGCTTATGATCCCGATCCTGGTCAGTAGAATGAAGCGGGAATGAGGGCAACTTGTGAGAATCGGCGATTCATGGAGAGCCGAGCCTCGGACCAGGGTTGAAAGCATATTGAGTCGCAATCTGGTCAGAGTGGGTGAGAATTCCGCGAGAAGGCAATAGAAAGGGAGAATGAAATGATTCAGCGCACTAACGCGCAAGAAACATGGCGCGGACCAGACCCCGGCTAGCAGGCCCACTTCGACTACCGGAGGGACATCTGTCCTATCGCTCCGACCTGATCTCCGGGGGAACCAGCTCCTGCATCTTCTTCATGAGGGCGCGTTTCGCTCTGACCCTGACATAGACCGCAGCCCCGATTATGAGAAGAAGAGGCCCAAGGATCGCGACACAAACCGCGCTTCCGAGCCAGGTCTGCTCCCAGGGAAAACTGGGTCGCTGGACATTCACCGTGTTTCCGGAGTAATGATTGCTCGCGAGGCGGATGTTGTTGGATTCACGAACGGTTATCCCGTAGTAGTTGTCCCTGATCGTGTTGTCGTGGATGTCGCAGCTAGCCGAGCCTATGATGGATACGCCGACCGACGCGTTTGCGATCCAGCAGTCATAGACGTTCGCGTGAGAGGTGTTGTAGAGTGCGACGCCGATGCCGCAGTCGTGGAGATAGACGTTCCTGATCGCGAAGTGCGCGTTGGCATCGTAGATAGCGATGGCCGTCGATACCAGCGGACCGCCGATGTACCATCCTTCGATGATGTAGGGGTCGTTCGAACGACCCGAGCCGCTGACAACGCCGTTCGTCTCGTTGAATCCAGAGTCGCCGACAATCTTTATGCCCGGTCTGTCGTAGTACGTCAGCGAAGTGCTAGCCCTCACGCCTGCAGCTAGAGAGACCGAAAGGGACAGAAGAACGGAGATGATCGCCAAGACGGCCACCACCTTGAGTACCGTGATGGACATGTGACCTCTTCAGGAAATCCTCCCAGTGTTCATAAGGTTTCTTCTCGAAGAATGGCGACGGCGGACTTCCCGGGCGACCCGGGGCTACTTAGGCGTATCCGAACCTGGGGACTTGTCCCTGGCCTCGGATGAGGGGGCTGTCATCCCTGGCCTCCGTCGGAAGAGCATCCACATGAGGACCGCGACCATGCCTGCCAAAACGGCCGTGGTCGCCCCGAAGGCATAGGTCATCGCTGAGGGCCCCTGTTTCACCGGCTCCGGGTTGATGGTGATGACCAGGGTCACGACCTTGCTCCCGAGCGTCACAGTGATGACCGCGTTGCCGCCCGACGTCCCTGAGTAGAAGGAGGCGACCGAGTTCGATGTGAGCGAGAGGGACCAGTCGCCCTCTCCCGTGTCTGACCACTCGAAGGTCGCGTTGGGCACGAAGTTGCCGAAGGCATCGTAGGCCCGCACCTCGAGGTCCATGAAGGTCCCTGTACCCACCACCAATACCGCTGGACTCAAGACCAGCGACGCCACGGGGCCGGGAACCACGACGACATGCACCGTGGCCTCGATTCCTCCGCTGGCCACGGTGACGACGCCTGTACCGACCGAGTACCCAGCCTGAAGCACCATCTGGTACCGGACTCCGGATGGCAGCAAGCTGCCGATCGTGGTCGTCCACGAGAACATCGATTCGGGCAGCTCGTTCCCGAGACTGTCGTATCCGGTTGCAGTGATCACCGCGGTGACTTGAGGCTCCAGCCTAAGCTCGGATGGGGAGATGGATATGTTGAACAAGGCTCCTGGGAGGACCGTGATTGCCACGTCGGCCGTCAGACCCGCATAGGTCGCCCTCACGAGCCCGGCGCCCGCGGTGGTACCAGCGAAGAACATCCCGTTCGATCCGACGGTGCCGATCGTCGAGGACCAGTTGATCTGGCCATCGTATATCACATTCCCGAACAGGTCTCGCACGGTCGCCGAGAATGCCAAGGACCCTCCCACGCCGACCGTGGCCTCATTCGGCGTGACGGTGAGATCGTCCGGAGTCCCGGGAAGGGTTTCGATCGAGGCGCTAGCATTGTGGAACCCGATGGAAACCGTGATAGTCGATGTCCCCGTGATCAAGCCAGCGATGAACATCGCCTGTTCCCCCCTGTCGCCGACCTTGAAGATCGTCCCGGGGCCGCTCTCCACGGACCAGTTGAAAGTCTGGTTGGACAGGGGATTGCCGTACCGGTCCTGGACTGACGCGGAGAATGTCCTGCTGCCTCCGACGATGACCGTGCTTGATGCCGGTGTGAGAACGAGGTCCGACGGATCTCCGGCACCAGCGAACGCGAATCCGGTCAGTCCTCCTGAATTGTCAGTCACGTAAAGGTAGCCCTTCAGGAGCGCTGGAGGGTTCTTGAGCCCGAACGGGTCTACCAAGAACGAAGCGCTGGAGTTTCCAAGTGTCGAATTGAGCACGTAGAGGACGCCGTCCTCGCCCGTCGTGAAGAACAAGCCCCTGTCGACGACCAATGAGGTCCAGTAGGTGATCGTCGGGTGGTGGCTCCACACGGAAACGCCGGTCGTCCCGTTCACCGCGGCGACGATGCTGCCCGATACGTAAAGATTCCCTTCAGAGTAGGCGAGCTGCAGCTGATGGGAGCCATCGCCCAATCTCTCCTTCCAGATCTGACTCCCGGTCTGCGAATCCAAGGCATACACCGAACCGGCCGAGTCGCTGAAGAACACCCTCCTATCCCCTCCGACCATGGGGCCATTCACCGGCGCGTCGACTGTGGTCGTCCATGCTACATCGCCGTCTAACGCTAGCGCGAACACCTCGTTCTGAAGGGTCCCGGCCATGAGCAGGCCGTCTATCACGCTCGGGCCGAGCACAATCTCCCCGCCCAACCAGTACTCCCGCTGGTACGTTCCCAGGCTCGGGTCCAACGCATAGAGCATGCCTGTCCTGTCCGCGAAGTATAGCACACCGTGCTTGAGGACCGGCGTCCCGAAGCCCGCGGGCCCCGCGGGGTGGAACGTCCAATCGACAAGTCCGGTCTGGGCATCGATCCCGCTGAGGGATTCGACTCCCGTCTGGGAGGTGTACCCGATGTACAGGACGCCATCTCCCAACGTCGGGGAGCTCATCGAGCGGCCCACCATACCAAGTCGTGACTGCCATTTCTCCTGGCCCGTGATCCGGTCGACCGCGGTCAGGTTGCCGTTCGTGGACCCGTAGTAGACGGTATCTCCGGTCACGACAGGGCTCGTGCCTTCGTAGTACAGGCTGCCCCCTCCGTAGGTCCAGATCTTCGACAACGGCAGAGCGAAGCTCGCCGTGGCGGCGCCGGTACGCTCGCTGTCGTGCTGCGAGGTCGGCCAGTCGTCCGAGGGGAGCCCTAGCAGCTCAATCGTGAACAGGACGTGATCGCTGCTGTTGACATCCCGGGTCGAAGTCGCCCTAACGGTGGTCTCGTCTATCGCATCGAGTCCCGCATATGACGGGACCGTCACGGACACCACCGCCGTGCGGTTCCCCAGACCGGGCACGGGTCCGGTATCGATCACCCCGTTTCCGTCGGTGTCGGTGAAAGGGGTCACGCCATCTACCTGCAAGAGCGAGGCGGTCCACCCGAGCGAGGACGCCACGCTCAGGTCGAACACGTCGACGAGCGCTCCCGTGTTCCTAAGCTCTATGACCGCCTTCTCAGTGCGCCCTGGGGCCGAGGCGTTGTACGAGTTGGGGGACATGGTCACGCCCGGCGGAGGCATAAACGTGAAGAGGCTCACGGCCCTCGACATCGCGGGATCGTTGCTCGAAGTGAATTTGACGAGGGATGTCTCGAGGTCGTTCATCGCAGACGATGATGGCACGCTCACCTTGGCTACGATGGTCGTCGACGAACCCGTGGGCAGGGAGCCAGTGTCAGGCAGTCCGTTGGAGTTGGAATCGCCCAGGGGGGTCAATCCGTCGGACCCGAAAAGCTCGAGCGGCCAGCCCTTCGATCCAAGAGCGACTTCCGCGTCGAAGACGTCGGGGCCTGAGCTGCCGGTGTTCTTGATGTCGATGTGATATGCGACGATTATACCCGGAGATGCGTCCCTGCCCTGCACGAGCGGGGTCACCTGCAGCCCGATCGGCACGCTGCCAAGGAATCCGAAGGTCTTGCCGTCATCGCTCTCCAGCCAGACCCATCCGTCCGATACCGCCGGGCTGGACGTGGACAACAAAAAGGTGCCCAGGCTTGACGACTGGACGATATTGCCCGATGAGGCGTCGAGGACCATGAGACGACCGAGCAGCGTGGAGTAGAAGAGATAGCCGTTCGCGTAGGCCAATGAGCTCTCGATTATGTCGTTCGTCGAGAGCGTCCACATCAAGGACCCGTTCACGCTGTCAAGTGCGGACACGGCACCCGAGGACGTACCGAAAAACACGGCCGTGCCGTTGAAGGCAGGCGTGCTGTGTAGGATCGGTCCCCACCCGCCGACCTGCCAGACTATCGATCCGTCTTTCTGGTCCAGGGCATACATCGTACCTCCCAGGGTACCAGCGAAGACCAATCCGTCCGCTGCCATCGGAGACCCCATAACCGTCCCGTCGAGGGACCGCGTCCAGAGGAGGGTGCCCGTAAACTCGTCGAGTGAATAGATCTCGTTCGTGGTCAATGTCGGGACGAACAGGCGCCCTTCCCCGACCGCCGGACCGCCCGAGGAAGTATCGTTCGTATTGTGCGCCCAAACGACGGTCCCGTTCAATGCGCCAAAGGCGATGACAGCATCGGGATATGAGTAATTGTATCCGCTGGGGCCTGCCGTGCTTACGAACACTAGCCCGTCGGCAATCGTCACCGCGGCATTGATGATGATGTTGAACGCTTCTTCGTTCCCCGCGGACCAGAGGACATGGCCCGTCAACTCGTCGAGCGCGTACAACTTCCCGTAGAAACCGGATTGGCCAAGATTGACGAAGCACGCGTAGACCACGCCGCCCGCGACCGCCGGTGTCCCGCACTCATTGTACTGCACTCCCGGCTTCTCCTTCCACAGAATAGAGCCGCTGTTCGCATCGCGCGCAGTTATCGAACCGTCGATGGCGGTCGTGAACAACATCCCGTCCGCCATCACAGGGCCAGTGTAGGTAGAATAGGAGCTCTGGTCCATCTCCCATTGCTTCACGAGGGGAGGGGTCATGCGGCTAGGGGACAGGCCCGATCGGGCAGGATTGTTGTGGAAGGTCGGCCACTCGTCGCTTGCCGGGGGCATCGGAGGCTTCGGAGGGGTCCTGAACGAGTAGAAGAGGGACGAATTGTCCGCAATTGCGATGTTCCCCGCCTCGTCCATCGAGACCACATAGAACCAGTATGTCGCATTGCTGTCGAGCTTGGAGAGAGGCATCCGGTGTTCGAGTGTCTGCCTGGCATTGATGACCTCCGTCCCAGGAGGCTTCGAGGTACCATAATCCACCATCGAATCTGACGGCTCGTCCGTGACCCACTGTATGGTCGCAGTGGAATACCTCACTCCGGTGACCGTGACGTTCGAAATCACGGGCGGGGTGTCGTCCACGACGGCCGTATCGTACACATAGCCACCGCTACCGGTGCCATTGTTGGTATCGAGATACCTCACTGTGATGTGGTCCAAGTTCTGCACTTCGAGCTGGCCATCCCCGCTCACTGGTACTGGGCTGTTCCTGAGAGGGATGAAGCCGAGGAAGATCGAGCTGTCGGGCGCTGTCTCATTGACCGTCACCATCTCCCAGGTAGGTTCGGTAGTGCTCGATATGCCCACGGTCGCGGAGTCGGTCGCGTTCGGGTCTAGGTTCAGGCCCGTGTCCGCCACCGCCACGCCCACGAGTGCGGATGACTGGTAGTGCCCCCTGTCCAGCTTCACGGCCCCCAGGTCGCTCACGAGCCCACCGGTCGCGACGATCGCATACGGTTGTGGGCCCTCTGGCACGTTGAACCCGGACACCCTTAGGGTCCAGATACCTGGGCTAGCGTCGCTGATGACCAGCACGCTCTCCACGTTGTTCACATGATCCACTCTCGTCGAATCCGGCTCTGACTGACCGGGGTTCGAACCGTAGTAGGCGTTCCCGAGATAGACAGTCCCGGACGGGCTCGTCACGGTCAGGTCGAGATCGTTCACAAGGTTCGGGCTGGTGAATGGCATGCCTGGGTAATCGCTCCAGACGAGCGTCACTTCGAGCGGGATGGAGGGGTCCCCGACTGAGATCCGGTAGTCGTGCGACGAGCCAGTGCCGAGTCCTGAGGCGTTGTCATCGACGAACGACATCCTCGAATCCCCCCTGAAGAAGAGCGCGTCGTCGAGTATCACCCTTCCCCAGCCCTGCTCGTTGTTGGGATAGAAAGTCTCGCTGTTACTGTAGGCCCCATCGCCCGTCATCTCGCGCGCGCTGTTTATGAGCGTGGCCTTGACGAGCGCGGCGGACGGTACGAACCCCTTCGCCAGGTCCCTTGTGCCGGTCGGGTACCAGCCCGTCATGTAGTATTCCCTGATGAGCGCGACCGACCCGGCTACCGTCGGCGTCGCCATGCTCGTGCCGCTCAACTTCCAGTACTGGTTCTGGGGCGGGGACGGATCATCGCCCTTGGCTGACCAGAGGCCGACCCCGGGAGCCATCACGTCAGGCTTGATGCGGCCGTCTGCTGCCGGACCCCTGCTGCAGAAGCTCGCGACATTCTCGAGGTCCTGACCGTTCCCGCTCGCCCCGACGGAGATAATGTTCTTCGCCACCGCATTCTGGCTCAAGGTGGCGAGCCCAGAGCCGTCGTTTCCCGCCGAGAACAGGACGATGAAGTCGCGATTGTCCCAGATGAAATCGTCCGTCGCCTGGGCGTCTTGAGTATACGAATTCCCGATCGACCCCCAGCTGTTCGTGTCTATGTAGGAGCCCCTGTCGAGGGCGGCCTGGAACATGTTGTGGAGGTCGCCTGGCGGATTCACGAAATAACCATCAGTGGACATGTCCTGGATCTGCAGGGTCGCGTTGAAAGCCTGGCCATCGTGGGGTCCGGTGGTCCCGTTGGAGCCGAGCGGGTCCCCATCGTACACGTGCCACGTGCCGTCATCACCGGCGACGGACCCCGAGACATGGGTGCCGTGGTTGATCCCGTTATCTGAGAGATCGCCAGACGCGCCTGTCGGAGTGTAGTACGCAGTCACCTTCCGGTGGTCGGAACCTGGGATGGAATGATTCGGATCGTAGAAGTCGTGTTGGTCGTAGTCCAGACCTGTATCACCGACCGTCACCGTCTGGCCAGTGCCGTATATCCCGTGGTCGTGTATCGGTGTCGAATATCCTGCGGTGTCGCCGCTCTGGACGACCCATCTGGCGATGTCGTTGTAGACCTCGTACTTGTCCTGTCGGTCGATCCACATCACGCCCGGTTCTCGGGCCAGCTGGACGAGCATGTTCCTGTCCATCTTTGCTCGGACCATCCCAGACGAGTTGTGCGACCATGCGATATCCGACCCGCCTAGCATCGATACCTTCGACATTATGCTTCTCAGCTGAGAGGGCTCGAACGCCAGGACCTGGACATCGATGTCCTGGTCGACGCTCTCATTGATTCGGGGCGTCGCCGTCGAGGAGATACCTTTCATGGCCTCCCCCTTCTGGAGCAGTTGGTCGAACTGGGGCGAGAGCCGTGGGCTGAGCTTGTAAGCCGGCTCGAACATCCCCACCCATCGGACGGACCCAAGGTCGTTCGCCCTCTCGATCGAAGGGCCATCCGCCCTGACGACGAACGCGTTGTAGTTCACATAGCCCAGGATCGAAGCACCTGTCCCGGAAAGGGCCGCCTTCATCTCGCTCGTGATCGGCCCTTTGAACTGCACTATGTAGTATGCTGGGACCGACGAAGAAATCGAAGAATACTTCAGGGTCGATGGTATGCTCGGCCCCCCAGCCAGTGGGTCGAACCTGAGATCGTTGACCTGTATGTAATTCATGTACTCGGGGGTGGAGTCATCGCTCGGGTGCGCCTGAAGGCCCGGGACGTTGGAACTGCCGTGAGCAGACGTGAGGAGCGTGGGCATCATCGAAAGAACAAGGACGCATATCAGCAAGACTGATGCCAATCTCGCTCCGACTGGACCTCGAGCGACGACCCCCACTGGCTGAGCCGACTCCCTCATGCACCTGAGCTAACCCCGTTTGCACTATATAATTGGATTCCAGACTCGCCACGCCGTGACCCAGTCCCGAGCTGGGTCCAGTCGCCCGCGCCCACAGACCCGCCCTCATCAATGCTCGTCATGACGCTCAGGTCGCTCGAAGTTCACAGGGGTGAGCTTACCAAAGGCGGATGCGACGGCCTCCGATAACGTCGGATGGATCACCTGCGACCTTGCCAGGGACCCGTAGGTCTGGTCCTCGGCGTTCATCAGGAGAACGATCTGCTGAACGAGGGTCGAAGCCTGCGGCCCGACCACCGTTCCTCCGAGGACCCGCCTCGTCGGATACTCGACTATGACTTTGACGAAGGCGTCGAGGTCACCGAAGGCGTAGCCCATGGCAGTATCGTGGAACTTGGCCATGCCCACCATCACCTTGGTGTTCCCCTTCGCCTCTTCCTCTGTCATCCCGACTGCCCCCACCTGGGGATCGGTGAAGACGGCGTGCGGGACCGCATGGAGATCTATGGCCGACCTCTGTTGCCCGAACAGGTTGTTCCTCACTATGGCGGATTCGTGGTTGGCCGTGTGCCTGAACATGTTCCTTCCCAGGGCGTCCCCGAGGGAGTATATGTTCGGCTTGGAGGTCTCGAGATACTCGTTGACCATTATCCAGCCGTTCTTGTCGGTCCTCACGCCCGTGGCCTCTGGCTTGTACCAGTCGGTGTTCGACCGGACGCCTGCGGCCACCAGGAGCATCTGACCCTGAACCGAGTGCTCGCCCTGCGCGTCCTTGACCTTGACGAGGACTTCACCCTCCTTCCCCTCCACACTTATGCTCTCGACCCCTGTGTGAACGTCCGCGTGCTGCGACAGCCGCTTCTTGACGAGAGCGCGGGTCTCGGGCTCCTCGCCTGGTAGGAGCTCCGGGTTCCTTCCGAGGAGCGTGACCTTGGTGCCTATCGCTGAGAAGAAGTGGGTGAACTCGCACCCTATGTATCCTCCGCCAATGATGATGATGCTCTCCGGCTGCGTCTCGACATCGAATATGGTCCTGTACGTGTGGAACTTGACCTTGTCCAGGCCTGGAATGGTCGTCGGGATGCTGGCCCTCGCGCCCGTCGCCAGCACTATCTTAGGGGCCTTGATGGTCTCGGTGCCGACCTGCATCGTGTAGTCGCCGACGAACTTCCCGATCAAAGGGTAGAGATCGATCTCCCTCGTGGACTTCACCGCGTCTTCCAGCTCGTGCCTGCCCGAGAGGACGATGTCCCACATCCTCTTCTTGAGAGCGCTGTAGTCGACCTTCTCCAGCTTGTACTTCAGGCCGATGCGCTCCGCCATCTCCGTCTCTCGGATGACATCGGCCGCGTGGATGAGGACCTTGGACGGGATGCAGCCCCTGTTCAGGCAGGTGCCACCCAGCGGCCCCTCCTCCACGAGCGCCACCTTGTGGCCGAGCGCAAGAGCGGTGTCGATCACGTTCATGCCCGCGCCCGATCCTACCACTATCAGGCCGTACTCCTTCATTCGGACATCCTCTTGACCGGGAGCGTAATCCTCTTGAATAGTATTTGTTTCGGCGAACAAGCGAGCCTCTCGACCAGCAATCAGGGGAAGAATCCTTAGACCCGACAGATGAATCATCCGACCAGGGCACGGGTCAATGCCAGAGACGGAACCAGATATCATCCATTCGTTCATCATGGAAACGGAGCTCACAAAGAAGCAGATGCTCGCACTCCCCAAGTTCATCCAGGAACACATGGCATTCGGGCAGGTCCCGGGCATCCGCATGACCGGGATGGTGACGGAGGTCAGCCCCCAGGGACACTCCATGCAGTTCCAGGCTGGGCCGGACGAGGGCGCGTACACTGCCACTGTCCGGGTCTGGCTCGACAGACCGATCAGGGTAGAGGTCAGGTCCTCGATGGGCAGGGATGAAGCCTTCGAGAATCGGCTCCACGACGTCCTGCTCATGGTCGAGCAGTTCTTCGAGGAGGAGGCGAGGAAGTCGACGCTCTACATGGCGTTCGTGCCTGGGAGCCCAAAGACGGCCGAGCTCCGAAGGAAGCGTTCGCCTGTCAGGGCGCTGTTCTCCGGGAACATGATCAACCTGTTCATGCTATCGATCCTGATAGGCGTATTCCTGTTCCTGTTCTTCGGGCAATACGCGCCCATCCTGATGATCGGGTTGATGCTCGCCTTGGTCCTTTCCGCAGGCCGCATATTCGCCGCGGGGAGCCCCTGGCGGATCACCCCCAAGAACAGGGAAGTGATCCTCGTCCAGCACCAGGTGCCCGAGGGACAGCTCATCAACTACGTACAAGACTACAAGGAGAAGATCAGGGCTGCGAAGAAGAAGGCGTACGACATGTACAGCGGCTGTCCGGAGAACGTCTGCGCCCCGAACATCGCGCAGGTGTTCAGAGACGCCGGCATCCCTTCTGAGGACAAGGACTTCCTCGTGAGGAGGCTGGACATCTACGGGCTGGTCGAGCGGGTCGCGAAGAGGTTCGGTATACGAATACCCACGATAGTCATCAGCCAGGACCCGCGCCCGAACGCCGCAGCCACCGGGTTCACGAGGCAGCTGGGCGCGATGATCATCACGATGGGGCTCCTGGTGCAGCTCGAGGAGGACGAGATCGAGGTGGTGGTCGGGCACGAGCTGAGCCATCTGAGGGCGGGCGACCCGATCACCCTGTTCCTGCTGATAGGGACGGAATACCTCGCGCGCGTGTACCTCTACTGGAGATACGTCGCCCCGTTCTGGATCCCCTATCTGATCGGCGTGTTCTGGCTCATATTCTTCTTCGGGAAGTTCCTCGAGAGCAGGGCGGACCTCGAGGCGGGCATCATGATCGGCAAGCCGAAGGTCATGGCCGAATCGCTCAAGAAGATAGGTTTCAGGCGACTGGTGCTCTCGGAGAGGTTCCTCGAGCCGGGCGTCAGCAGGTTCGGCGAGTGGCTCAGGTTCGACCCTCACCCGCCGCTCTACTTCAGGATCCAGCGGCTCGAGGAGCTAGACCTCAAGAACCCTCCGAAGCATACGCTTCTCAGCTCCATGAGGGCGGTCCTGTCCGGGCTCGCGCATTCCGGGGCGTCGTCCCAGGAGGCCAGGGCGAGGTCGCAGCATCAGCAGCCTGAGTCGGTTCGAACAAGGGGGTCTTGAAAATGGGAAGACTGGAGCTTCCCCTGCCGCAGCTTGGCAAGGGCAAGCGATCGCTGGAAGTCGTCGCGAAGGACATGCAGGAGAAGATAAGGGCTCGGGCCCCGAAGGGCCTGAGAGAGACCATCATCGTGAAGCCGTTCACGAAAGGGAAGCAGACGGGGCTCTCGATAGACTACGACGACCGAGCCGAGAACTTCGTTTACATGGCCATGGAGTATCCGAAGGGAGGAGGGAAGAAGGAATCTGTCGTCCCCCGTTAGGAACCTCTTCAAGCTCATCAGGCCACAGTTCCTAATCGCAGGTGTATTTCTAAACCTGCTCGGCATAGCCTTGGCCGCACACCTTGGCACGACCATTGATTGGGTCAAGGCGGCTATGTTCCAGCTGCTTGTATCGTCAGCCCAGCTCGCCGGTGCTGTCGTGAACGAATACGCCGATGTTGCGACAGACTCCATCAACAAGAACAGGACTTGGTTCTCGGGCGGGAGCGGGGTGTTCGCAAAGGGGTTTCTCAGAAGGAACACGGTGATAGCCCTGGCGGTGTTTCTGACCATCGTCAACATCGCTGCTATGATGACAATCACATTCGTCTTCGAGGCCGGACCCCTAGTGCTGACTCTCATGGCCATTGGGCTGGTCCTTGCCCTGGGCTATTCTCTGGGACCACTCAAGTTCTCATACAGGGGTGTCGGGGAGCTGACCATGGCGGGCATGGTCTCTTTCCTTGCCCCGACCACATCGTTCCTTGTGCAGCACGGATCGTGGGACGGCTCAGCATTGTCGCTCGCAGTCCCAATCATGTTACAGATGCTCGCGCTCATGATGGTCGTCGAGTACCCTGACTACGAAGCCGACAAGACTGCGAACAAGCGGAACCTGGTTGTGAGGCTCGGGAGGGACAGAGCCTGGAGGCTGGGGCTTGGATTCCTGGTCATGGGAGCAGCGACCGCCCTTGCAGGTATCGTGTTGGGCCTGACCGCTTCGGTGTCTTTGCTGGTGGCTGCGATCCTAGGAGCTGAGGCCGTTCTCTTCTGGATGCTGGAGAAGAGGGTGAGGGCGGACCCCGCATACTGGTGGGCCACCGCTGGCACGGCAGGTTTCTACATACTCGTGCTCGCATCGGCAGCGGCCGTCCTGGCAAGCAGCTGACGCAGAATCATTTCTTCTTATGTATGGGACACGCGATCCCGAGCCTGCAGTACCTGCACTTCTCTTCGGGCACCGGCATTATGGACTTCACCATGTGCCCGTACTTGCGCCTCGGCATCGCTCCCCGTTCACTCCGAGCGTCGAGGTGTTAGATAAAACTGAGGACTCGTCATCGTCAGAGGGCTTTCGGGAGCAGCATGTTGAAGACGCATCCCTTCGTGTAATCCCCCGGGACGATGTCCCCTACCCACATGTTCCCTGAGTACCTGTCGATGATGCCCTTCGCCGCGGCCATCCCTATCCCGAAACCTCCTGTGAGCTCCGATTTCGAGGTCTTCACCATCCTCAGCACGTCGCCTTTCAGGTTGGGCGGGATCGCCCTCGTGGGTTGCGCCACCTTGACCCACCAGTAGACCATCTTGCGCTCCTTCCTCTCCTCGGCTGAGATCGATAGCCTGGTGGTCTCCCTCTGCTCGGTCAGGGCGATACTGTAGAACAGGTTCACGAAGATGTCCTTCAGCATGTCGTCCGCCGAGACGAGCATCGCGTCCTCCGGCAGGCTGACCTCGAAACCGACTCCCTTGGAGTCCCCGAACTGCTTGACGTCGTCGATCGCGGACTCGATCGCCCTCCTCAGGTCCATCTTCTTGAGGATCTTCGGCGGGCCCTCTCGGAGCCTGGAGATGGTCCTGACCATCTCTATGAGCCTCATGATGCTCTCCGCCTGCTGCGAGGTCCTCTCCACGACGCTGGCGACCTGGGGGTCCAGGTCACGCCTCTTCTTGAGCGTCTCGAAATAGGCCATGATCGGCGTCGCGTAGTTAGCGATGTCGTGGGTGAGCAGGTCCATGTGCAGCTCGATCTGGTCCCTGACGGAAGTGAGCTCGTTGAACAGCTTCGCGTTCTCCAGGGCGACCGAGGCGTGGTTGGCGAACAGGATGGCGATCTCGAGGTCCTCGCGAGAGAACGTTTCGGGCGCGTACCTAAGCAGTTCGATGACCCCCAGGACCTCCTTCTGACCGATGACCGGGACCGCGAGCATCCTGGTGTGCGTCTTCGGGGTGCCAGGTATGTATTCCGCCCTCGGGTCGTCCTCCACGTCCGGGACGACCTCGGCCTTCCTGGACTTGCCGACATAACCGACCACGCCCGCGTCTGCGGAGAAGTCCCTGTCCGCCATCATCTCAGCGGCGTATGGCCCCGTGGCATAGACGGGGTTGCAGACATGTTTCTTCCAATCGAAGACGTAGAACGCGAGCTCGTTGCACTGGACGAGCTCCGAAAGCCTGGTCGCGACTATCCTGTAAATCTCCTCCGACTCGATCTCCTGCTGGAGCGAGGCCGCGGTGTCGATGAGGACCTTCTGCGCCCTGGACCTGATGTTCAGGGCCTTGAACAACTCGCTATTCTCCAGGACGCGAGACACCTGCTTCGACAGGTCCTCCGCGAGGCCGATCTCATCGGGTGTGAATTGCATGGTCTTCGACGAGTCCCCTATCAGAAGGACGCCCGCGACCTGTTCACCTCTGGTCATCGGCGCGCAGATGGTATGCGCGAACGCGAGCCTCCCGATGATCTTCCTCTTCTTCGAGGGCTCCCCGTTCGCCTCGCCCACATAGACGGTCTTCCTCTGGGCTATCGCTTGGGCTGCGGCCGGGAAGGAGTCGAGCCTGACGGTAGAGTCCTTCGTTAGCGCGAGTCCCTTCGCGGAGCAGGCCCGGCAGACCAGGTCGCGCATGTCCGGGTTGTATCTGAACAATGCCACGAAATCGCTGTCGAAGTAATCCATCGCACTCCTGCAAAATCTAGCGAGGGCTTGGTCCAGTGAGAAGGTCTCGTCCTCGCCGGGAATGGAGCTTGAGAGAGCACCGCGCATCTCGCCGTACTCCTCCATGGTCGCCGCGGTGGCCTCGATCCCTCGGTCGATGATCGCATCGAGCGCCATCTTCGCCGTGGCCCTTGGAAGGCCCGGAAGGTCGTGCTCCACGACATAGAGCATCGTGTCCCTGAGCAGGTTCTGCTTCTTGATCATGCCGGACAAGCTCGAGCTGCGCGCATGTTCGGCACGGATCGCGCTCCTGAGCATCTCCTGGGCTACCTTCGAGGTCGGGTTGTCGGCCTTGGCCATGAGCGCCTGGTAGAAGACCCTGAGCCTCTCGACCCGGACCTCCTCTGGGACGTTCAGGTCCGCTCCTTTCAGAAAAGCTGACTTGGAGGATTCGTGCGACCATGTCTCGATGATCCTCCCAGCATTCGCCTTGAGCACTTCGATGATCTTCTTGTGCTCTGCAGACGAGGAGGCGGACAGCGTGCGTTCTACCATGGACGGTTGATCTCCTCCAGCTTTGCTTGGGGGGCGGTCAATCCTATGGCTGTTCGAGAATAAATCGCTTTT
>Ga0315282_10006600_pt1 | contig 19347 bp, 8 predicted proteins | sample YL17G07_20_MG_FD_203693 | JGI IMG/M metagenome (GOLD analysis project Ga0315282, IMG submission 203693) | Sediment microbial communities from Yellowstone Lake, YNP, Wyoming, USA - YL17G07_20 | ecosystem: Environmental > Aquatic > Freshwater > Lake > Sediment | place: USA: Wyoming | collected... | reverse complement strand
GACGAACAGGGACGCATCCTTGAGATCGGCTACAAGACCGGCGAGACCTGGTCTTCCGTGAACGACTGGAACGGCTTCTTCGCACTCCTGAAGGAAGGCGCGGCCTCCTGGCCGGCGCGTTTCCTGCGCAAGCAGTTCAAGGCGGACGAGAGCGCGGGAATGCTGAAGGCCGCCGAGGCGTACAAGACGGCTCAGGCCGCGGTGGCTCCCGCGCAGGAGAAGCAGAAGGCGGCCGACGCCGCGAAGAACAAGGCTACGGGGGAGGAGAAGAAGAAGGCTGAGCAGGAGGCCAAGGCCGCTCAGAAGGCGCTCGAGTCCGCGCAGAAGGCGGCGGCGGACATTATCAAACAGAAGCGCGAGGACCTGCCGGCGCCGATCCAGACGCTGGCTGATCGAGTGCTGTCCAGTTGGGCCAAGGACCCGGCGTTCTACTGTGCAAACCAGGCGGAGATCGAGGCGTTCGTCGCGACGCCGGAAGGCCAGGGGCGAAAGGGCGCTCTTGCCGGCGCGCGCAGCCGGCTGACAGGTCTCGGCATACTCAAGGGCGAGGAGGGCAAGCCCGCCGAGCTGCGCCTGCTCCGCCCTGGCACGGCCCCGGATGGGCCTGAGCGCACCACGCGCTTCGAAAAGGCAATGCTCGAACGGTTTCACGGCGAGGTGCTTTCGGGCATCCTGTATCCGGGCATCATCCGGAGCGAGTTCAAGGTGAACTACGTGCCGCCGGAGATCTCCGAGCCGCCGGCGTGGCGCGACGTCTACCGCTACGACGCGAAGGGAGACGAACTGGGTTGGACGCGGTACGGCAGCGGGCTGCCCGTGGACTTCACGGCGGACGGCCTGAAGGTCCTGGAGCAGGACGCGAAGGGGCGGCCGTTGAAGGCCCAGACGATGAGATACGAGCCGGAGAAGCCCGCGACGAAGCCGTCCTGGCCGCATTGGCGTCCGACGCTCCAGCTCCCCGGGAACGAGATCCGTTACTACGCGTATGAGGGCGACGACGACTGGAAGGGGAAAGTCGTCCGCACGGAGCGCGCCGGGGAGCAGAAGACCGAGGAACCCAAGCCGGCGGAAAAAGGCAAGGACCGTTAACGCCCGTCCCGGACCGGCTTGCGGGCAGGCGCGTTGGGAAGGGCGTCAATCATCTTCTGCACTTCCTCGGCCTGCTCGGACATGTCACGCTCCAGCAGGTAGATACGGAGGACGTTGAGGTCGTAATCCTTTGTCTGGGAGTACGTCGTAACGTAGCGTGAGAAGGTCTGGTAGAATTCGCGCGGGTCATCCTTGTACAGCAGCGCCATGAAATACTCGCGCTTCGCCGTCAGCAGGGCCTCTTTCTCCTCGAAGCCCGGAAACCTCTCGAACAGCTTGCGCAGGTCGCGCCACGGCGAAAGCTGGGCGTGGATGGTCCGGATGTTAGCCGTGGTGACGCTGCGTCCGGTGGTGAACCGGAGACCGGCCTTGTCGTCCGTGTAGACCGTCCCGCTCGCCGCTGCCTTCCGGAAATCGCCATCGGCCAGCAGCAGGCCGGAGAGGAAGTTGTCGAGGATGTAGAACTTATCAATGGTCGGTGCAGACTCCCGCAACGTCCGCTGCACGTCCGGCCGGTTCAACCGTTCGCTGATCGCCTGGTAATCCAGATGGAAGTCCTGATCGCAGCCGATCATCAGGCAATCCCATCCGTTCCTCCACAGCAGGCAATGCCCGAAGACCGACGAGAAGGTGCACATCACGCTCGCCGTCTCCTCCGGCGAGAAGTCCTTGAGCGAGAGGACCTGTGCGAAGCAGCCGCCCGCTGTCAACCGCCGCCGCGCCAGCTCGTAGAACTCCCGCGTGTAGAGCGCGGCCGTCTGGTAACTGTAGCGCGGCGGCGTCGGCTCCATGAGGATCAGGTCGTACCTGGCTCTGCTGTACTTCGCGTAACTGTACGCGTCATCCACGATGAAACGCGCTCGCGGATCATCTTTGAGACCTGCGTTCTCGGGGAATTGCCTGAGCGCGACCACCATGTTGTCCTTCGAGATGTCAACGAAGTCCAGCCGGCGCACTTCGGGGAACAGACGCGCCGCGCGGTAGGACAGCCCGGCGCCGAACGCCAGTCCCAGCACGTCCCGGGGGATGCGCGGGGCAATCAGCATCGGTATGTAGCCTTGTGCCAGGAACGTGCTCTTGCCGCCGCGGCTGATGCGGACCCCGTTTCCCCAGAGTTGGACCACTTCTTCGTTGGGTTGGAGCTTCTTGCGCACGACCGAGTGCGGCAGGCGGAGGCCGCAGCTCTGGATGAGAACAACAGCCGCCGCGCCCAGCAGCACCGGCGCAGCACCCACGGCAAACCGCCGCGCCAGACCTCTGTCCGCCGCGAAGAGAACGGCCGCCAGCGCCATGTTCACACCGAACAGGATGTACAGCGACACTTGCAGCCCGAGGAAACGCTGCAACACAAAACCGGAGCAGAGCAATCCGAGAATGCCGCCCATGGTGTTCAGTGCGTACGCGCGGCCGACGCGGCTGCCGACATCGCGCAGGTTCGTCACGATGATCCTCGACACCACGGGGAACGTGGCTCCCATCAGCGCCGCGGGAACGATCAGGAGCGCCAGGAGAATGACGAACGTGCCCCCGGCGCCGCGCGCGCCGGTATCGTGGATGAACGAGAAGAAACGGACGGGCGCGTAGAGCGCCGCGAGCGTCAGCAGCCCGATGCCCGTCTGCAGACACCCGAAGAAGGCCACTGGACGCCGCACCGCGGGCAGGGCGTAACCGCACACCAGGCTCCCGAACCCAATGCCGAGAACGAAGACCGTGATGATGCCCGTGTACAGGTAGATTGTCTCGTCAAAGTAGAACGTCAGGTAGCGCAGCCAGAGCACCTCGTAGGACATGGACACGAAGCCCGACAGCGCGAAACAGCCGGTCACGAGCGCCACAATGCGCGGCGCGGCGGAGCACGGCGCTTCGCCTGCCGCGCGCTCGTCGGTCGCGCCGTCGCGCGTCCGGCGCTCCGCCGGCGGCGCGACACGCAAGCTCAACACCCATGCCAGAACGCCGATAGCCAGGCTGAGCAGCGCCGCGACAGCGTTGGTCCACGCTGCGCCAAGCACTTTCAGCAGCACGTAGCCGGACAGGAAGCTCCCCAGGGCGGCCCCAAGGGCGTTCAAGCCATAGATCAGCCCGGCCCGCTTGCCTATGGTGGCCATGTGGTCCGCACAGTGCGTCAGGAGCACGGGCAACGTGCCGCCCATCAGTACGGTTGGTGGAAACAGGACCACGAAAGCGAGGAACATCCTGGCCAGCGTGATGAGCGCGAAACTGGCGCTGATGGAGACGTAGAGACCGGCATACGTTTTCTCCGCGGCGAGAATGAGGAGCGGAAAGGCCAGCGCGTAAGCGCCGATGGCCACTTCGAGCAACGCGTACAGGCGCAGCGGATTCCGCGATCGTGCGCAGAGACCGCCGAAGACGCGGCTGCCTGACGCCAGACCGGCGAAGAACATCGCCACGACGAAACTCATGGCAAAGACCGTCGAGCCGAAAATGCGGCTGAACTTGTAGATCCATACGGTCTCGTAGATGAGCGCGCACAGACCCGACAGGAAATAGACCGCCGACAGCAGCATGCTCATCAGGAAACGGCTCCTGCCGCTCTCTTTAGGAGGTCATCGTCTCCGGTACGCCCATGCTCGCCGGAAGTCCAGTGCTCGGGCTTGAGTCACGGCAACGCCCTGATTGCGTATTGCTGCTCCTGTCTATAAGCGCCGACGTGCGGAGTGCAACGGCAGAACGCCTGAACAGACGTGCTCTCGCACGGTATTGCGGCGACTCAATTGCGGCGACTCAACCGTTGACGTCGCAAGGAGCGAGTGTTACACTCCGCTCTTTTCCGCTCACCGGATGGGCTTCCGGGTGTCGCCAGTGGCGGTGCTTTCCCGCCCGCCTTCGGATCGTAGCCCACGGGGTCGAGGAGGTGCGAGCGCATGGGACAATCCTGCGGGAAGTAACGAGTGGCTTCGATGAACTGCAGTGCACAAGGACCTACTGCGCGCGCCGGCAGGCAGCGCTTCTATCCGGACGTGCCCGAGGAAACATGGTGCGACTGGCGGTGGCAGTTCCGCCACCGCTTCACATCGCTGGCCGAACTCGGGCTTGCGCTGCCTGTCGCGGCCACGCAGCCGGAAGCCCGACGCGCGGTCGTTCGCGACTTCAGAATGGCGGTGACTCCCTTCTACCTGTCGCTCGTCAACCCCGACGACCCACAGGACCCGATACTGCGGCAGTTCCTCCCGGATCCAGATGAACACCGTTATGCCGGCGCGGGCGCACAGGACCCGCTCAATGAAGACGCGACCGCGCCAGTCCCGGGGCTGACACATCGCTACCCCGACCGCGTGCTGATGGTCATCACCAACTCCTGCGCGGTGTACTGCCGGCACTGCACACGCAAGCGCATCATGCGCGAGAACGCCGCGCCGGCGGCGCGGGCCTCGTCGCCGGGTCCATGCGCCGGCAGCCCCTGCCACAAGACCCGCGTCGAGGCCATGCTCGAGTACATCGCGCGCACGCCTGCGGTGCGAGACGTGATCGTCTCGGGCGGCGACCCGCTGACGCTGACGACGCCGGTGCTGGAGCCGATCCTGGCCCGCCTCCGCGCCATCCCGCACGTCGAGATCATCCGGATCGGGACCCGCGTGCCCATCGTCCTCCCGCAGCGCGTGGACGCCGAGCTTTGCGCGATGCTGGAGAAGTACCACCCGCTGTGGATCAGCACGCACTTCAACCATCCGCGGGAATGCACGCCGGAGGCGGCCCAGGCATGCGAGCGCCTGTTGCGAGCCGGCATCCCGCTCAACAACCAGAGCGTCCTGTTGCGCGGCGTCAACGATGACCTGGAGACCATGCGGGCCCTGGTCCACGCGTTGCTGCGGCTGCGCGTCCGGCCGTACTATCTTTACCTGTGCGATCCCGTGCGCGGCACCGAGCACCTGCGCGCGCCCGTCTGGAAGGGGCTCGAGATCATCGCGGGACTGCGCGGCTACACGAGCGGGCTGGCCATTCCGCACCTCGTCGTGGATGCCCCGGGCGGCGGCGGCAAGATTCCGATCGGGCCGAAGACGCTGGTCTCCTACAACCGCAAGACGGGCCGCGCCGTGCTTCGCAACTATCAGGGCGATACCTACGAATACCACGACCCGGACCTGGACGGCGCCGCGCTTGCCGGCGCACACTGGACGAACGCATGGACATCGGTCTCGCCTACAACCTGAAGTCCGACTTCGCGGTCCGGCACAACGGCCCGGAAGACCAGTTGGAGGAATACGACTCAGAGACAACCGTGGCCGCTCTGGAGACAGCGCTCCGGACCCTGGGGCACGCTCCACGGCGCCTGGGCGGCGGGCGGACGTTCCTGGAGACGGTCCTCGCGCAACCGCCCGAACTCGTCTTCAACATCGCGGAAGGTTTCGGGACCCGGTCCCGCGAGGCACACGTTCCGGCGGTGCTGGAGATGCTGAACATCCCCTTCACACACAGCGACCCGCTGACGCTGGCGCTCACACTCGACAAGGCCATGAGCAAGCGCATCGTTGCCGCGGCCGGCGTGCCGACACCGGCGTTCGCCGTCCTGGAAGACGGGACAAGCGTTCGCGGTCTCGGTCTCTCGTTCCCGGTCCTTGCCAAGCCGCTGTACGAAGGTTCGAGCATCGGCATCCGCAACGCTTCCAGGCTTAACAGCACGCCTGAGTTGCTCGCGTGGGCCGCGCGCCTGCGCCGGACGTATCGCCAGCCGGTGCTGGCCGAGGAGTTCTGTCCCGGGCCCGAGTTCACGGTCGGCGTCGTCGGAACGGGACCGGCGGCGCGTATCGTGGCCGTGATGGAGATCGTGCCTCGTACCCGCCGGCTCGAGGAGTTCATCTACGGGCTTGAGACCAAGCGGAACTACAGGACGGAGGTGGAGTATCACGTGCCGCCTCGGCGACCCGCACGCTTAATGCGGGCCGCGGAGCGAATCGCTCTGGCTGCGTACCGCGCGCTGGGCTGTCGCGACGTCGGCCGTGTGGACCTGCGCGTGGGGCGCGACGGAACGCTGAAGTTCCTGGAGATCAACCCGCTGCCTGGCCTGCATCCGGTAACGAGCGATCTGGCGATCATGGCGCAACGCGCGGGCTGGTCATACACTGAGCTGGTTGGCGCAATCGTGGACTCGGCACGCGCACGCCTTGGCCTGCTGGACCGAGAGGGGCGTGAACGGAGAAGAGGAAACAGGAAAGCACGTGGCAAGCGCACGCCGGAAGCCAAGAGCTAAGAGCCGACAGCTCGCCGGAGCCGCCCATGGCGGCTTGCGCGTGCTGGTCCTGCACAACACCTGCCGCGCGGCAGCCGGGCAGGAAGAGGACGCGGCTTCCGTGCGCGGCGTGCTGGACGAGGCGGCGGCGGTTGCGCAGGCGTGCCGCAGACTCGGCTGGGCCGTGGCGGTCCTTTCGGCCCCCGAAACGCCGCGCGCCCTGCTTGACGCCCTGTTCGGCGCACGCCCGGACGTCGTCTTCAACCTGGTCGAAGAGTACCAGGGCCGCGCGGAAGGCGAAGCGGGAGTCGCGGGCATCCTGGAATTGGCAGGACTTCCCTACACCGGCTCGCCGCCCCTGGCGCTGGACCTCGCGCTCAACAAGCCGCTCACGAAGGCGGTCTTGCAGTCGCACGGCATTCCTGTCCCGCCGGGCGCGCTGCTGGAGACAGGCAACGAGCCGCTGGCCGGCGTGCGCTTCCCCTGCATCGTCAAGCTGCCGCGCGCGGATGCAAGTGTGGGGCTCTCGTCGGCGAGCGTGGTGCGCAGCGAAGCCGCCGCCCGCGCCCAGGCGCGGTCCCTGATCGCGCGGTATGGACAGGGCGCATTAGTCGAGGAGTTCGTTGGCGGACGGGAGTTCGAGGCCGCGTTCCTCGGCACGGGCGAGGAGCTGACGGAACTCCCGCTCGCGGAGCTCGATTACAGCGGCTTCCCCGAGGGCGCGCCGCGCCTGATGGTCTACCATTCCAAGTGGACGCCGGACAGCCCGGAGTTCAAGGGGACTCGCAACGTGCCGGCGCGCGCAGTGCCGAAGCCGCTCGCCGCGCGGATGCTTTCGTTGGCCCGCGCCAGCTACCGGCTCCTCGGCCTGCGGGACTACGGCCGAGTGGACCTGCGTTTGTCTCTTGCGGACGAACCCATGGTCCTGGAGGTGAACCCCAACCCCGATGTTGCACAGGGCGCCGCGCTGGCGCTCGCTTTGCAACGGGCGGGCATCCCGTACGCGGAGTTCGTCCGCCGGACCGTCAGCGCCGCGCTCGCACGCCAACACGGGGGTCGAGTCAGCAACGCCCCCTGCAGCAAGACCGCGCACCACCAGACCGCGGCGACAATGCGGCTCCTCAAGGCCACCGACCGCGCGCCTCTCAGGAACATCCTCGCCGCAACAAAGCACTTCAGCGCGGAGGAGATCACGGTCGCTCTGGAGCTGCTTGACGACGGGCTGAAGAAGCCAGGGGTCTCCCCGCAAGGCTACTGTTTCATCGTGGCCGAGCTGGGCGGCGCAGTGGCCGGTTATGTCTGCTTCGGCCGGACGCCGTTCACGGCCGGCGCGTATGACATGTACTGGATTGCCGTGGACCCGGCGTTGTGGGGCCGCGGGATCGGACGGGCGCTGGCGCAGGCCGCTGAAGACGCGGCTCGCAAGGCGGGCGGCCGCCTGATGGTCGCCGAGACGGCGTCGAAGCCGTCCTATGCCGGCACACGCGCTTTCTACGAACGCAACGGTTACTGCGAGGAGGCCCGCGTCCGCGGCTTCTACGCGGCCGGCGACGACAAGATACTGTACGTCAAACGGCTCTGATCAATGCGCGTCGCGGATGTGCAGGATCCTGGTGGTGCGATCCTCCCGCAAACGCTTCTCCAGGACTCGCAGCATGCCATCTCTGAGTTCCGGCGCGCGGTCCACGAGCCGGGCGAACCGCTGCCGGCCCAGGGTCAGGAAAATGCAGGGCGTGAGCGTGCGGACCGAGGCGACGCGAGGCATGTTCCGCAAGAGAGCGATCTCGCCGAAGTAGTCGCCGTCCGCAAGCACGGCCAGACGCTGCTCGCGGCCCGCCGAGTTCATCTTGCAGACTTCGACCTTGCCGCGGACGATGACATAGAACCGTTCACCGGCCTCCCCCTGCCGCACGACAACCTGCCCGCTGGGGTCCTGTTCCGTGATGAACAGCCCGGCCACCTCCTTGAGCAGCGGCAGACTCAGGGTCTCGAGGAGCGGCACGTTGCGCAGCCATTCCGCGTTCACCTCGGCCGCGCCTTCCGCCGACACCACGAACCCGCTCTGCTTCTGCCACAACTGGCTGTAGACACCCTGGCGCGCAAGCAGTTCCCCGTGCCGCCCGTGCTCCACGATTTTCCCGTTGTCGAGCACGAAGATGCAGTCGAAGCCGACAACCGAGGCCAGGCGGTGCGTGACCGAGACGACCGTGCGGCCCTGTGCCACTCGCTCCAGCGTGGCGTTGATGGCCGCCTCCGTGCCGGGATCCAGAGCGGACGTCGCTTCATCGAGGAGCATCACCTCCGGCTGGCGCAGCATGGCGCGCGCGATGGCGATGCGCTGGCGCTGGCCGCCGGACAGGTGGCCGCCCCGTTCGCCCGCCGGCGTGTCGTAGCCCTGGGGCATGGTCAGGATGAAATCGTGGATCTCGGCGGCTTTGGCGGCGTCCTCGACTTCCGCGTCGCTGGCATCGCACCGGCCCAGCCGGATGTTCTCGCGGATCGAGGTGTTGAACAGGAAGTTCTCCTGGAAAACGACGCCGAGCCGCGCGCGGAGCGATTCCTGGGTCACCAGGCGCGCGTCATGCGCGTCAAAGCGCACGGCCCCCTTGGCGGGGTCGTAGAAGCGCATCAGCAGGTTGAGGACCGTGCTCTTGCCCGAGCCGCTGGGACCGACGAAGGCGACGCGCTGGCCGCGCGTGATGGCCAACGACACGTCCTGCAGCGTGGTCTGCTCGGGCGTGTACCCGAAGGTGACGTCCTGGAAGGTGATCTCGCGGGAGTCCTTGGGCAGCGCAAGCGCGTTGGGTGCGTCGGCGACCGCGACGGGCTCGCCCAGCACGTCCTGCATGCGCTGCATGCCGGCCGCCGCCTCCATGAGGCTCGGCACCACCCACGTCAGGCAGTAGACCGATTCGTTGACGCCGACGAACAGCACGTAGAACGAGACGAAGGAGCCGAGGGACAGGCGCTCCTGGAACACCAGGTACGCCCCAACGGCCACGATGACCAGTTGCAGGATGAGCACCGAGAGGGTCGGCGTCCGCTCCATGAGGTAGCTGAGGAAATTGGCGCGCACGCCGGTCCCGAACAACCTATCCAGTTGCTGCCGGAACCTGCCCTGCGTCGTCCGCTCCAGCCCGAACGCTTTGACCACGGCCTGCGCGCTGATGTTCTCATGGACGGTGCTGGCGACCTTGCCCTGCTCCTCCTTGAGCGCGAAGTTGGCGTCCGAGGCCCGCCGTTCCAGGAGTTTCGGCCCCACCAGGCACAGCGGCAGGCAGATCACCGCCAGCAGCGCCATGCGCCATTCCAGCAGGAAAAGCGGGACGACCGAGAACAGCGTCCCGAACAGAGCGATCAGCGCTCCGGGCAGCGCTGTGACGATGGCAGTCTCGACCGAGGCGAGGTCCGTCGAGAACCGCGCCATCAGGTCCCCAAGCTGCGCCTTGGCGTAGAAGCCCATCGAGAGACGCTGCAGGTGGCAGAACATCCCGTAGCGCATGTCGTTCAGCACGTTGCCGCTCAGGCGCGCATAGTAGTAGTCGCGGCTCAGGCCGGCGGCGCACGCGACAATCACGCCGGCGCACAATACTGCAAGGATGATGACCAGGAGCCTTCCGTTCTTGGCAACGAGCACGTCGTCTATCAGATACTTGAAGCTGAGCCGCAGCGCCGTGTCGAACACCAGGTCGGCCAGCAGCGCCAGCACGATGAGGAACGCCTGCATGCGGTAGGGGCGAAGATAACGAGCGAAACAGCGAAGGAAGCCGCCCAGTCCCATTGCGTGCGTGGACATAATTCCTGCTCGTGGCTCAACTCGGATCGGACGGAGGTTCCTCCAGGGCGACTGCCAGGATTATCTGCAGCAACCGCGGAAAAGCAATGCCCGCTCGCTGAGCGTTCCGTGCCAGCCCCACGCCCTCTTCGAGGCATGGATTACAGTTCACGTCCAGCACCGCCGGTCTCCCCGATTCCTCGAGGCGGATGTCCACGCGGCCGTATCCCCAGCCGCCGAGCGCCCGGAACGCGCGCAGCGCAGCGTCGCGAATCTCGTCCGCCAGCGACGGTGCAACCTGGGCCGGACAGACGTCCGAGGTCTTCCGGTAATCAGCGGAGTTTTCCAGCCACTTTGCCGCGTACGACATGATGGGCGGGATGCCGCGCGGCAACGCCGCGTAATCCACCTCGGCCAGCGGCAGCACGTGCAGGCGCTGACCGCCGAGAATCCCGACGCTGAACTCGCGCCCCGGCAGGTAGCGCCGCACCAGCGCCGGCTGCCGATACATGCGTACAATCCGCGCCGTTCTGGCCTGCAGCGCGCGGACGGAGGTCACGATCGAGGCGCGGTCCAGTCCCGCGCCGCCATGCTCCTGATTCGGCTGCACGATCAGCGGGAACTGCCAGGCGTGCTGACCCGCGTCGCTGGCTCGCGCCAGCAGGCACGTATCGGCCGGGATGCGAACTCCCGCGCCCCGCAGCAACTGCGCCGTCGCATACTTGTCCCGGCACAGGCCCAGCGCCAGCGGCGGGCAGCCCGTCATGGGAAAGCCCAGCAACCGGATGAGCGCCGCCACGTCCATCTCGTGGACCGCTCCAGGCACTACATCGTCATACTGGTTGAACACAACGTCCGGGCGCAGCCGCAGGAGTCTGCGCTGGAAGGACAGCAGGCTGCGCTGGAGCGGCAGCACGGTCGCCGCGTGGCCCAACTCACGGAGCACGCGTACCGTGTGCCGGATCATCTTCCGCAGGTCGGCCATGCCTGCGCGGTCGCCGGGAGCGTCCCGCGTGCCGGAGTCACAGTTGTTGTACACAACGGCGATGCGAAGCCGCCCGGTATGCGACGGAAACATCGGAACTTCGCCCGATGGAGAAGAGACCCTCCTGTTTCGCAGCTTCACGTTACGCGTGTATACGCCGCGCCGACACGCAGGCAAGCGGATATGCCGCGGCGGGCTACAGCTTGAACCTGAAGGCCTCGACCTCTTCATTCGCGGACTTCAGTTGCACGGAATGCGTCTCCGTGCGTTCCTCCGGCGAACCTTTCTTGAATACGGCCTTCAACTGCACCCGCGTGGGCTTGTTGCCTCTGTAATACTGGACCTTCACGACGTACTCGCCGGGTGCGCCGTGGCGCAGCGTGTAGGTTTCGGGACCGTAGCCCTGGGTCACGTCACGGTCCAACGTGCCGCCCTGGAACGAACGCATCGCCTGGTAGCTGACGTGGTCGTGCGGCTCAACCACGTGCAGGTCCACGTCCGTCGCGTCCGTGTCCCAACTCATCACGATCACAACGTCCATCGCGTTGGCCACCGCCTGTTTGCGCTCCAGCTCCTTCGCCTGTGCTGCGCTGCCGGCGCGCTCGTGCTCAGCGACCAGCTCCTTGAGCTGCCGGTTTGCCTCGCCGCGCACGTCGCCGTCGGCGGGCTGCCAGTCGCGGTTCAGCATGGCCAGCAGGACCGACTCGCGCGCGTCGTTGTCCTTGTGCCGCGTCGCCAGCGCGAGCAATTCGCGGTGCAGCGCCAGGACATCGGGCGAGAACTGGCACGCCGCCCGCAACTGCTCGAAGGCTTCCGCGGAACGGCCGCGGCTTTCCAGCGCCGCCGCCAGTTGCCGCCGCGGCTCGGCCTCGCGCGGGCGCAGCGCCACGGCTTGCGTGAGCGCGCGCAGCGCGCCAGTCTGATCGCCGCCCGCGACGTACGCGTCCGTGAGACTCTGCCACATCCACGGCTGCGAAACGCCCTGCCGCAGCGCTGCTTCCAGCCGCTCGACGACCGTCTTGCTCTGCCCCGCAGCGCGCAGAGCGTCACAGAGCGGTTTCAGATATGCCGCGTCCTTTTCGGACTCCGCATACGCGCGCTCCCACAAATCCGCTCGTTTGCCGGTGTCGGCTTCCAGCGCCGCGCGGCGAGCGAGGATGCGGCCGCGCAGAGCGGTGTCCTTGACGAACTCCAGCGCGCCGTCGAGCGCCGTCGCGTCGTTTTCGCGGCCGATGCGGGCCAACATGTGGCGGGCGAGGGCTTCGGCGTGCGGGCCGGCGCTGTCGAACTCCACAATGCCGTCGGCCAGGACCCGATACGCGGCGACGCCCTCGGACAACGCGGCCAGTTTGTGCAGCAATTCCGCGCGCGCAGGCGCGTTGGCCGGTGTCTTGGGCGTTGCGGCGAGCAACTGCGCAACCTGCTCGCGCGTCAGTTGCACTGCCACCGTGCCGGGAGCGGCGGGCGCCTCGCCCGCCCGGTTGTCCTTGGGCTGATCGCCGCGCTGGTTGAGCAGCTTCTGCGCGCGGACTTCCTTGAGGGCCTGCCCAATCGCCTCGTGCACCTCCGGGCGCTGCATCACCACCAGCTTGCCGCCGTTTTCCTCCAGGGAGGTTGCCGTATCATTCCACGTGTCGGGCTTGACGCGCTTCTTGATGAACTCGGCAAGGACGCGCGCATTGAGATCGCGGACATCGTAGATCTGCAATTCGACGGCCCCAGCCGCCGCGGCCGGCGTCCCGATGAAGACGGCGTTGTCCCGCAGCGTGTAGTCGAGGTCGGCAAGCTTCAGCACCCATTCCAGCGCCAGATCAAGGCTCATGTCCGTGACGCGCAGGTTCAGCGTCGGGCGTTTGTCCTGCGGCAACTGCGGGTCAACGATGATCGGCACCGTCGTCACCGTGCGCAGGAACGCGACCGCCTCGTCAAAGGGCGTATCCACGAACTCGAACGAGGTCTTGCGCTGGAGCTTCTCCCTCATCTCCCTCTTCCACGACTCCTCCTTGCCCTGTCTCCCGGCCTCCCCACGGCGCGAAATCTGGTCCCAGTTCGCCGGATAGACGATGTCCTGCGCGTAGCTGATCGAAGCCTCCTCGACATTCTCCCAGGAGCGCCTGAATTCATCTCTCGCCGCGCCGCGCCCGTCGCTGTCATCGAGCAACTGTGTCACGGGCACGCCACGCTTGAGCAAGCTTTCGATGCGCCGCGTCTGTATCGCCAGCTTCTCCTCCGGCGTTGCATTCGCAGGCGTCGGGTCGTCGCCGAGCAACTGTGTTACGGGCACGCCCCGCTTGATCAAGCTTTCAACCCGCCCCATCTGTATCGCCAGATCGGCCTCAACACCCGGCGCAGACACGGCGCCGGAATTGGTGTTCAGGCTGCCTGTCCCATTCGTAATCCGAAGGGTTCCCCCGTTGACCACCGTTCCCCCCGTGTACGTGTTCCCGCCGTTCAAAGTGAGGGTTCCGCTTCCGCTGACTGTCAGCCCGCCGCTCCCGCTGATGGTTCCGCTGAATGTCGCCGCGCCGCGCCCGTCGTTGTCATCGCTCCGATTGCCGCCGTCAATCCGCGGGCCGGGGAAGTCCGGGATGTTGCTTGGCGTGAATATGTCATCGTCGAGCTTGTAGCCGGTCCCGTAGTACCACGCCTGCATCAGGCCGCCGACAGTCAGCTTGCCGTTCCGCGTTGTGACCGGCGCGCTTGGCCCATAACGTCCTTCGATCATCTTATCCACCGCACTTTTTGGCATCGCTTCGTTAGAATCAGCCAGTTGTTTGCGCAACGCCTCGATCTCGTGCTTGAGCTTCTCAATCTCCGCCGGCGTGGCGTCCTTCCCCGATGGCCGCTGCGCAATCTCTTTCCAGTTGGACGGGTAGACGAGGTAGCCGCTGTGGGGCAGGTCCATCTTCTCGGCCTTGTCGCGGGCGAGAATGAACTGCTCCTTGTACTCAGCTTCCTTCGTCTCCGCAATCAGCCGGTCCACATCCGCGGTCTGTTCGTCAACCTTGGCCTCGGCAGGCATCCACTTGATCAACTCCCTGGCGTGCTCGAACATCGCCTCCGCCTGCTGATAGCGGCGCACGCGGTCAGCAGGGGACAACTCGGGGCCGCTCTTCGCCTCCTCGGCAAGGCGCTTGCCAATGGCCACGCGGCTGTCCAGCTCAACCAGTTTCTCCTGAACGGGAACTTTGGCAGCGCTGTACAGTTGTGCGATGGTCTCCTGAATCTTCACGCGCTCGCCGGATTCAAGCTCCCTGAGTTTCTCCCGCATCGTGTTGATGTGGACGCCAAGCAGGGCGTTGACAGTATGCAGTTTCTGCTGCGCAGCGGCGTGAGCGGGCGACAACTGCACGGCGCGCTCGAAATGCTTGCCCGATTCCTCGTATTCCAGATCATTGAAGAGTTTCAGCCCGGCCTGGTATTCGGCTTCCGCGGCCTGCGCTTTGTCCTGGCTCGCCGCTGACTCCGCCGCTTTCAGCAGACGCGCAGCGCGCTGTTCGGCGCTTTCGCCTGCCTTGAGCGCCGCGACAGGCGCAGCCTCCCGCCAGATCCGGCGGCGCTTGCGGCGGTCAATGCCGTAACGCGAGTAGTCGGCTTCGGATTCGAGCACGAGGAAAGACGTGTAGGGGGTCATCAGCGTCCAGGTCTGCGCGAGGTCAGTGACCTGCCGCCGCAACTCTTCCGTCTGCGGCTGCGCCAGCAAGCGATCCAGCCTGGCGCGCGCCCAGAAACGAGCGACGGCGGGGTCGGCCGCGAGGTCCTGCGGCCAGGCGATATCAAGCTTGCGCGCGAATTCCTCGCCCGCCAGCCTCCCCTTCACACTCAGCGCGGCCTGCCCGGCCAGAGGGAGCCGTGCGCGCGCGTGCAGGAAGACTTCCTGCCCCGGCAACAGCGATCCGAGGCTTTCGGGAAAGACATCGGACAGCGCGTCGCATTCGAGGACGGGCGCTTCGAGGAGCGGCGTCTGCAGACTCAAGCCCAGAAGAAACGCGGATTCGTCGAGACCCTCATCCACGCGCATTGGCCGGTAGAAGCCGCCTGTGCGCCGCGCCAGTTCCGACAGCGCTAGCGCATCCACCGCGCGGCCCACGCCCACGCCAATGAAGCGCGCCTTGGCGCGAGCCAATTCCGCCGCGCCCTCCTGCGCCAGGCGGCCGGTGTCGAGCACGCCGTAGGCCGGCATGCCTGCGCCGATGAAGACGAGCACTCGCTGCCGGTCGGGGCCGCCGTTGCGCTCGAAAAATTCCGCCGCCTCACGCACCACTGCGCCAAGGTCCAGCGCGCCCAGAGGCGCGCGCCGCGAAAGATTCTTGAACGCGCCGCAGGCTTCGTCCGCGTGCGCGGGCAGGAAGCCCTTCGTGCACGCGCTCAGCGCCACGTCCGCCGCGGCCACGGCCACGCGGTCGTCTTCGAACGACAGCGCGCCGGCCATGGACTGCAGCACGCGCAGTTGAGCATCCAAGTCCTGCGGCGTGCGGGCGCCGGAAGTCTCGACGACGAACAGCACGTCGCGCGAACCTTGGGCAGCGCCCGACATCAGTTCCGGCGCGGGCCGCGGCTGATACCCCAGCAGCACATAGGGCTGTTCACCGGCTTCGCCATAGGCAGCGGACGCGAGTTCGCCCGGCCGGGGCGCCGAGAACGTCAGCACGAAGTCCGCCGCCGGCCGGCAGTCACGCAGGCTCAACGCCGCGGCCGCGTGCGGCGACCCGACGCCGGTGACGAGCGTGTCCTTGCGGTACGACGGCGACTGCACTTCCGTCAGGGCCGACGCATCGCCGCTCGCCACATCAACCGTGATGTCAAGCCGCCCGATAGGCGTCTTCTGCGTCAGCTCGCTGACCAGCGGCAGCACGTAGCGGCGCGTGTCGTAGAAGGCGGGCAGCAGTTCCGTGTACTCCAGGATGACGCGCTTTGGCCTGAGCGGCGCGATGGGGAAGATGCGCGTCTTGAACAGGTTGCCTTCCATCCATTCCAGCAGCGCGGGGTCGCGCTTGGCGTGCAGGATGGATTCGAAGATCGCGCGGGCCTTGCCCCGTTCCACGACCTCGCCCTCGATCAGCGTCTTGTCGTCAACGTACATGGCGTAGCGCGAGATCGCCGCGCCCGGCGGCAGCGGGAAATAGAAGGTGCCTTCGAGCGTCCTGTCGGTCCGATTCAGGAATACCTGCTCGACGCGCGTCAACGCCGCGGGGCCGCGGATCGAAGTCCGGACCTTCAGCGCCTGGATTGCGAGCGGCTCGGCCTCGCGCCCCTGTTCGTCCTTCACCACCAACTGGCCCACGGCGGCCCCGGATTTCGGCCGCGGACGATCAAGCTCCTCATCCCATTTCGAGGTCTCGTTCTGCGCCGGCAGCACGAGGCCCGCCTTCTTCGCCAGTGCCTGCAAACGCGCGCGAATCGCCGGGGGAAGCACACGCAGCGCCTGTTCGGTGGCAGTGCAGGCGAGGAGCGTTTCCTGGCCGGCAGCGGCGGCGACTTTGACAGGCTCCGGCGTCTGCCCCAGCTTCGCCGTCACGTCAACGTGTCCCTCCAGGACGCGGACGAACGCGAGATCCTGCGCGGGCGCGTCAACTTCCACGACGGTGCCGGTGAGCTCAGCCGTCCCGCCGCCGGAACGAATAGTGAAGCCGGCCTCCGCGCGCAGCAGGTCCACGCGCAACCGACCATGCGATAAAGTGGCCGTGCGCCGCTTCTGCGCGTCCCGCTCAACCGCAAACGAGGTGTTCTCATCCACACGAATGCGGCTTTCGCCGAACGCCAGCTCCGCTCGCCCGCCGGCGCCCGTGCGCATGTTCCAGCCGTACGGGATGCACTCGCCCGCAACCACGCCGCGCCACACGCGGTAGCGCGAGTCGTACACAGCGAGCGGCCCAGTCTTGCGCGTGACAGCCAGGCCGAGCGTGTCGTCAATGCTTGCCCGCGCGGGCCGCGGCGGCACGACGGCGACAGGCGGCGGCGGCGGCTCCACCTGCGCGAGGGCCTGATCCATCTCGGCGTCATCGTCCGGAAGAGGCTCGTCAGCCACGGCGGCCTGCGTTTCATCGGTCGGCGGCGGCAGCGGTGCCGCGGATGATTGTGCCACGGGCAGCCTCTGTTCGCTGTTGGCTGCCCGTGCCTCCGTCCCCTCCGTCCCCGCCGGCGTGCGGCCTCGCGCGATCAGGACAACAAGCGCGGCCAAAGCCACCAGCGCGGCGGCGGCAGGAAGCGCCGCGCGCCAGGCCGCACGTCTGGCGGGGACCGGCGGGGAAGACTGGAGTGAGTGCGCAACCCGTTCCCAGACTTGTTGCGCACGTGCGCCGGACGCCGGAAAGGAGCGTTCAAGCACCGCGGCGGCGCGGCTAAAGTTCGCAAAGGCGTTGCGGCAGGCGGCGCATTCCGCCAAGTGCGCTTCCAGGGCAAAAGAGTCGGCGGACGCCAGGCGTCCGGTCAGGGCGTCGGGCAGCAGCGCTTCGAAGTGCTCGCAGGTTGGGGTGTTCATCTCAGTCCCTCCAGCATCCTGCTCAACCTCGCCAGCGCCCGATGCACGCGCACTTTGGCGGCGGACGTCGAGACACCGGTGATGGCGCTGATTTCGGCGTAGGTCAGTTCGCCGAACCAGTAGAGCAGGAATATCTCACGCTCAGCATCCGAGAGAGCCGCGATAGCCTCATCCACCTTCTGCCGCAGCTCGCGCTGCTCGAGGTTCCACGCCGGATCGCTCTCCGGCCCGGCCTCGGGCACGGCGAGAGCCCGGCTGGCGCGTTCCTCAACCTTCCAGCGGCGCTGACGGCTGCGGACGAGGTTGATTGCGAGCGAGAACAGCCACGTGCGAAACGGGCTTTCACCGCGATACGTGTGGACTGTCTGCGCGGCCTGTACGAAGACGTCGTGGACGAGGTCCTCGGCCTCCGTATCGTCGCGCAGGAAACGAGCGCAGACCCGCAGCAGCGCCGGCGCGTGCCGCAGGAACAACTGTTCCAGCGCCTGCGTCCAGTCGCTATCGCGGCGCGCCACGCGCGCCACCAGGACGCCGTCGCTGACGCCTGCCGGGTTCGCCACGCCAACGGCACCCTCCAGGCCTGCAGTCCTGCCGGCCCGCGGTGCGAGACCCACGGCGTACAAGGGATAGTCCATACAGGGCGGCATACTCCTACAGACGAATACGACGGCAGAAGGTTACATCGCTTTCCGGAAAATGCCATAGCCTCAAGTCTGCGGCGCGGCGTTTGGCTTTGCGCCCAGCAGGCCACGCCGGAAGGTCCAGAGAACGCCGAGCACAGCCAGGACGCCCAGCAACTCAGTCACCTCTTCCCAGGCATTGAACCAGCACAGGTTGTCGCGGAACGGCGCGAAGAGCATTAGCCGCATCACACCGAAGCCGAAGAGGCCCAGGCCGGCGGAGAAATACAGCTTCGCCCACGCCACTGAAGCTTCGCGTTTGAAGCGCAAGACCAACCACGCGACGGCCATCAGCACGAGCGCCAGCAGCGGGCACACCCAGATCTCGTACATCTGGTGGACCAGCGGGTGAGTATAGTTGTAGCGCGTGCCGACGATGTCCGTATCGTACCACACCGCGTGCGGTTCCGCGCACAGCGGCAGCAGCGCCAGGACCATCGCCAGCGGGATCAGCATCTGGAAGAGCCGCTTCAGGCCGCACAGCGCGTCCGTGTACTTGGCGCACGGGCCGCACAGCGCCAGCGCGGCGCACTTCTCCTTCGGCGCCGCGTAGTGTATCAGCCGCGTGTCGAGGCCCTCGAACAGCGCGAACATCCCGAACGCCAGCGCCACCGCCATGCCATAGCTGTGCAGATACTCCACCAGCCGCGATTCGTCGTTGAAAAAGCCGTAGTTCAGATAGCAGAAGAACTCGCCGGCGAAGAAGGCCAGCATTGACCAGCGCAACGCCGCCAGGTCTTCCTCACGGCGCCGGCGGAGCAGGCAGGCGATCACGAGTGACAACAGCATGTAGATTGGCTTGATGACGAAGCCACTGATCACCGCCGCCCATTGTTCGTAGGGCGGCGAGGCGCGAAAGCGCAAGCCGGCGGAGGAAGGGTCCAGACTGGCCAGCCACGTGGCCGTGCCGCCGTCCACGTTCCAGGCCTCGACGCCGTGGTCGCGCAGGATGCGCGTCGCACACGCGCCGGAGAGGCCCACCTCGCACAAGATCAGCAGCTTCTTGCCGGAAAAGGGGACATTCTTCTTTTCCCCCTTTTCCCCCAGCGGGCAGTTCACGGCCCCTTCCGCGTGGCCTTGCGCGTACATGTCGGCTGGGCGCACGTCAACGACCGCAACATTCTGACCTTCCGCCGCGAGCATGGCGCGCGC
>Ga0315282_10006598_pt1 | contig 19348 bp, 21 predicted proteins | sample YL17G07_20_MG_FD_203693 | JGI IMG/M metagenome (GOLD analysis project Ga0315282, IMG submission 203693) | Sediment microbial communities from Yellowstone Lake, YNP, Wyoming, USA - YL17G07_20 | ecosystem: Environmental > Aquatic > Freshwater > Lake > Sediment | place: USA: Wyoming | collected... | reverse complement strand
CCTACCTTAAGCGCAGTTTCCACTGAATCCGTAAGCCTTTTTTTAATTTCTGGTTTAACGGTTAATCTATCAACCACTACTTCAATATTATGAACCTTATATTTTGCTAATTTTAATTTTAGGGGTCCCGAATGTAGCCTTCGCTTTTGCATCTCTTCGAGATCCCGAAGAATATTCTCTTTGGATAACGCCATTCGGGATAATTCATAAATCTTTCCATCCACACGAGCCCGCACAAATCCTGACTTCTGAATGGAGCTAAAAATATCTTTATATTCTCCTTTTCTACCTCTTACTATTGGTGCTAAAATCTGGATTTCAGTAGCGCTTGGTAAATCCATTATCTTTCCTACTATCTCTTGAGAACTCTGTTTTTCGATAGGCCTTGCACATTGATAGCAATGCACTTTGCCGATGCGGGCAAAAAGTAGTCTTAGATAGTCATAAATTTCTGTTTGCGTGGCTACTGTAGAACGTGGATTTCCACCTGCAGTCCTTTGCTCAATTGCAATAGCAGGAGATAAACCAGCAATATATTCTACATCGGGTTTTTGTAATTGCTCCAAAAACTGGCGGGCATAACTGGATAGGCTCTCCACAAACCTACGCTGGCCTTCAGCATAAATGGTATCAAAGGCAAGACTGGACTTGCCTGAGCCAGAAAGACCTGTAATCACAATGAGTTTATTACGCGGAAGTTCTAAGTTTATATTTTTGAGGTTGTGCTCTTTGGCACCACAGATAATAATGCTATTTTCCATACTATGATAAATTTCCAATATCCAATAAGTACCAATAAATACCAATTAATTTCCAATGTCCAATTAACCAATTGGGAATTGGGATTTGGGATTTAATTGCCTGCCTGCCGGCAGGCAGGGGATTTGGTAATTATTGGGATTTGGGATTTTATAATTATACCAAAAAAGTAAGCCCCTGTAAATCCAAGATAAAAACATTTCACAGGGGCTACTTTTATAGGTGCTTATCTCTTTTTCTTTTTGCCTCCCCTTTTCATCTTAGCGCAGGAGACATCACCTTTTTTGTCAATGTAATAGAGGTAACCTTTTTGCCGCTTGATGCCGCATTTGGCTACCTTCTTGGGGCTGCCTCCTTTTTTCTTGCCTCTGGCCATCTTGGCGCAGGAGACATCACCTTTTTTGTCAATGTAATAGAGGTAACCTTTTTCTCGCTTGATGCCTAGTTTGATTACTTTCTCTGCCATACTTTAATTCACCCCCTTTCTTTTTTCGTTTTATCTATGTGCCGATTTTTATCGGCTCAAGAATCTGCTTCAGGGTTGCAACAGCAGACAAAACTGCTAGATAACTAGTTTTGGGATTATCCGGATGAATTACATTTTCAGTGCGCGTAGTTACTTTACCTGCCTCCGATTCTATTTCTATCTCATGAATATTTCGCGTGATATTTGGTGAAACTACTATGCGCACAATGGTATTTGCTAAACCGACTCCTGCTAAACTTAGGGTCGCAGCCACATTTATATTCTGAGGGAACGCCATTATTGCAGTGAGAGCAGTACCTTCAAAAAGTACTGTGTCTTCATTGATATTATCCAGGTGGATTCCTTTCTTTGACACATACGGAACACCTAAAAATGCCTTGGGAGGTTTTTTTGTAGTCAAGATAACTTTATTTATTTTACCGCAGCCAGCTGCCTTTAAACCATCTATGCCACATATAGCTCCTGAAGGTATGTATATATTTACATTCTTATCTTCTGCTAAAACTTTTAATTCTTGGTAATGTTCAACAATACCGCCCACACTCATAATCATGATATTGCGGCCATTTTTCAAAACATTCTGAGCAATACTCCATGAACTCTTTGCTGAGGCGCATTCAATAACAAGCTCAGATTTATTAATCAGTTGATCAAGGTTATTAACCGATAAATCTTTATTTTTACAAACTGCCTTAGATAACCTTTTAGCTTTTAAAATATCTATATCATAAAGAGCAACTAATTTCGTTTGTTTAGAGAAATCTCTCACAATGGCTCCTGCCAAAGAACCGCCTATTGCACCACAACCTACAATTCCGATTTTAAGTTTCGCCATCCTTTTATACTAACTTAATTGTCGTGTTATCTATTAAGCATGTCTTACCCATCCAAACTGCCAAAGCAATCAGACAACCATTAGATATTTTTTTAATTGGTTTAAGATCTTCTGAATCTACAACAGCAATATAATCAATTTTTGCTGACCTCCTTTGTTTGATAAGCCTTCTCATTGAGTTGATAATTCTTGCGGCATTCCTTTCACCTTTTTTGAGCAAATCTTTGGCTAAATTTAAAGACCGAGACAAAACCAAGGCGTCTTTTCTTTCTTGTTGATTTAGATAAACATTCCTTGAACTCGTTGCCAAGCCGTCCTTTTCGCGAATTATAGGCATAACTTTTATCTTTACAGGAATATTTAAATCACAAACCAGTCTTCTTATAATTATCGCTTGTTGCGCATCCTTTTGGCCAAAATAGGCGATATCAGGATTGACGATATTAAAAAGTTTGGTTACCACAGTTGCCACACCCCGGAAATGCCCAGCTCGAGATTTTCCGCAGAGGACATTACTAAATTGCTCTACTGTAACAAAAGTTTTAAAACCTTGCGGATATAAATCTTTAACTTTTGGATAGAAAATAAAATCTACTTTTTCTTTGCGACAAAAGACAATATCCTTTCTTATTGGACGGGGATAACGCTTAAAATCCTCTTTTGGCCCAAATTGCGTAGGATTAACAAAAATACTTACCGCCACAATATCATTTTCTCTGCGTGCTTGGCGGATAAGGCTTAAGTGCCCCTGGTGTAATGCGCCCATCGTGGGCACGAAGCCGATGGTTCTATCTTTGAGTTTAAGTTTTTTTAAAACTTCTGTCATTATTTTGGGTGAACGGATTATTCTCATATAATTTCAGATAATGGCTTTAATACGAAATCTCGCTTGAACATCCGAGGATGCGGCACAACCAGATTTTTTCTTTTGATAATCTTATTACCATAAAACAAGATATCCAAATCAACTGTCCTAGGACCATTACGGACAGTTTCTTTTCTACCCAGTTCTTTTTCAATGTCTTTAAGTTTCTTAATAAGCATTGAAGGGGAGAGTTCAGTTTTGATTTTTAAAGCTGCGTTCAAAAATTTACCTTGACCCCGCGGTCCACCCATAGGTTCAGTTTCAATGATTTTGGATTGTTTAATTACCTTTGTACCTTTTAAGGCGTTAATTTTTTTAACCGCTAATTTTATATTTTTGCGCCTATCACCTAAATTCGAACCAATACCTATGTAACAAGTAATCATTAAAAACTTTTTAACGCAGATACACGCAGATTGCACACGGATATACGCAGATTTTTATCTGCGAAAATCTGCGTTTCCGCCAAAATAATTGGCGGATCCGCCAATGCTTGTGGCGGAAGATTTGCGAGAATCTGCGTTTAAAATATACTTTTTAAATGTCTTAAAATAATTTCTTCAGGCGCTGGATTGCCTCTTTTATCTTTTCTTTTGAGACAGTCAAAGCCATGCGAATGTAGCCTTGGCCGTATTTACCAAATCCCACACCGGGAGTAACAACTATATCTGCTTTCTCTAATAAAAATGCAGTAAATTTTATGGAGTTTTTATTTTTAGGCACTCTTAGCCAAACATAAAAAGTTGCTTTAGGAGGATTTACCTGCCAGCCTAAAGAATTTAAACCGCTGATTAAAGTATCGCATCTCTCTTGATAAAGCTTGCACATATTCTTAATATGCTCCCTAGGTCCTTCTAAAGCAGCAATACCTGCTAACTGAATTGCAGAAAATATTCCTGAATCAATATTGGATTTAACTTTGGCTAATGCGGATACCAACCTTCTATTACCGCAAGCCCAGCCAATGCGCCAACCGGTCATATTATATGTTTTGGATAAAGAATGGAACTCTATGGCCACATCTTTTGCTCCTTCGATTTCTAAAAAACTGGGTGGCTTATACCCATCATAGGCTATTTCAGAATAAGCTAGATCTGAAATAACTATAATTTTATTCTTACGCGCAAACTCAACAACCCGGCGATAAAAATCTTTTTCTGCGATTGCTGAAGTAGGATTATTCGGATAATTAATAAATATCAATTTGGTTTTTTTGCGAATATGTGCAGATATAATTTCAAGGTCCGGTAAAAATGCGTTTGTTTGGCGTAAAGGCATAAGATAAGGTTTGCCGCCGGCAAGTATAGTTCCACCTTTATAAGGAGGATAACACGGATCAGGTACTAATGAGTAATCTCCTGTATTTAAAAAAGCTAACGGAAAGTGGGCGATCCCTTCTTTAGAACCAATCAGAGGCAGAATTTCGTTATCCGGCTCAAGATGGACATTAAATCTTCTTTTATACCAGCCTGCAATGGCACTACGCAATGCCGGCATCCCAAGGTCTAAGGCATAGCGATGAGACGTAGGATCCTGTGCTGCCTGATATAAGGCCTCAATAATATGCCTGGGCGTTGGCATATCAGGGTCTCCTACACCTAAATCAATAATATCTCTGCCCTCTTGCCGCGCTTTCCTTTTTGCCTTATCAATCTCAAGAAATAAATATGGAGGAAGCGATTGAATCTTTCTTGATAATTTAAACATTTCACTCCTTATAAGAAAAACAGTAACTAATGGATGACTTGGGCGTTTTCGAAGCGCGTGAGCGCAAGAAAATGCCCAAGGCAGGACCCATTAAATCTCATTTTAATACGTCCTGCATAGAATATAAACCTGCGGGCTTAGCAAAAACCCACTTGGCTGCTTTCAATGCTCCCAAGGCAAATAAATCTCGCGAGTGCACCTGATGTTTTATTTCAATGCGTTCAGAATTTCCGCAAAATATAATCGTATGGTCTCCCACAATATCACCTAAACGAATAGCATGCGTGGGTATTTCTTTTCCCGTTGCATTTGCTAAAATTGAGCCAAATTTCTTGGCAGTTCCGGAAGGGGCATCTTTCTTGGCCTTATGATGCGCTTCTATTATTTCAATGTTGTATTCTGGCCCTAGTCTTTTAGCCATCTCCGGCAATATTGCAAATAACACATTTACTCCGACAGACATATTAGGAGAAAATACTATCGGAACAACTTTAGAAATTTCCTCAATTTTCTTTAGCTGGCTATCTTCTAAACCAGTTGTTCCCAAGACCAATGCCTTTTTATATCTAGCTGCATAATCTAAATTTGCTTCCGTAGCTTCAGGAGTAGTAAAATCCACGAATACATCAACTAGAAATAAACCATCAGGGCTAGAAGATATTTTTAGCTTACCCAGTTCTCTTCCAATCGCAGGTAAGCCTCTTTTTTCCAGCGCCAGAGTAATCTCAAAATCCTTATCCTGCAAAGCTAATTCAAATATGCGCCTGCCCATCCTGCCACAGACACCAGCTATTCCTAACTTAATCATAAAATCCTCTCCCTACCTTTCACACCTACGCGGTGTGATGAAGGTTTATAATAGTCCGTAGTTTTCTAAGGCCTTTTTTAATTTTTCCAAATTCTCAAGGGACATCGCACACATCGGGAGCCTTAAATCTGGTTCACACATCCCAAGTAGTCCCATAGCTGTCTTTAGTGGTATGGGATTTGTCTCAATAAACAACGCCTTAACTAAAGGCAACAATTTATAATGTATCTCCTGTGCCTTTTTGATATTACCTTTTTCAAATTCACTCACTAAATTTGCCACGTCTCTGGGAACAATATTAGCCGCCACGGAAATAATACCTGTCCCGCCGATGCTTAATATCGGTAAAGTCAGAGTATCATCTCCGGAAATTAAATCAAAATCTGGCCCGCATAATTGCTTAATCCGGGACATCTGATCTAAATTTGCCGATGCCTCTTTCACGCCTATAATATTTTTACAATCATGCGCTAACTTAGCAATGGTTTCTGGCTCGATATTTATCCCGGTACGCGAAGCGATATTATAGAGTATAATTGGGATATTTACCGATTCCGCAATTGCTTTAAAATGTTCGTATAAACCTTTCTGAGTAGGCCGATTATAATAAGGAGAGACCTGTAATGACGCATCTGCACCAGCTTTGGCAGCATGTTTAGTTAACATTATTGCCTCTTCAGTAGAATTTGAGCCCGTGCCGGCGATAACGGGTATTCTTTTTTTGACCTGCTCAATAGTAATCTCAATTACTCTATCGTGCTCATCGAAGGATAAAGTTGCTGATTCGCCAGTTGTGCCGCAGGGCACAATTCCGGAACTACCGTTTTTGATATGGAATTCGATGAGTTCTCTTAATTTTTTCTCATCAACTTTACCATCCCTAAATGGCGTAACTATCGCGACAATTGAACCATTAAACATGATACACCCCCATATAGACTATTTTTGCTTTACCTTCTAACCAGACATTTTTAAAGTTATCACCTATTTTATCAAAATAAACTTTTAATATCTCACCGCTTTTCGTTATGACATCTATTTGACGGGCAAACGGGCAAACGCCTGCCTGCCGGACAGGCAGGGGCAAACGGGCAACGAAAATTATAGCTGCGGCAACCGTTCCTGTTCCGCAGGCAAGCGTCTCATCTTCAACTCCCCTTTCATAGGTCCTAATCTTTAGAGAATCATCGGTCAATACTTCTACAAAATCCACATTTGTGCCAGCAGGTTTAAATTTCTGATAATAACGGATTTGCCTACCCAGATTAACTACATCAATCTTATCTAAACCCTCGACGAAAATAATAGTATGTGGAACTGCCGTATTTATAAAATTAACCTTTAATAGACGATTATTAATTTTAATCGGAATGTCTAATTTGATATCTTTTGGATCGGTTAATTTTATTTTAACATTCTTGTTATTTACCTCAGATTCAATTATGCCTGCTTTAGTTTCGATTTTTAGTTTTGCGGTTTGCGGTTTGCCTTGCCTGCCGGCAGGCAGGCGATTTGCGATTTGCCAAAGGGCGGTGCAGCGTGCCCCATTCCCGCACATCTCTGCCTCAGAACCATCGGGATTAAAGATGCGCATCTTTACATCGGCAATCTTGGACTTCTCCAAAACAAGCAACCCATCCGCCCCTATTCCGTATTTTCTATTACATATCTTCTGCGCCACGCTCTGTACCCTGTACTCTGTACTCTGTACTCTGTCAATAACTACAAAATCATTCCCCGAAGCAACCATTTTGGTAAAACTAATTTTTTTCATTTTCTAGACAAAATTAATTTAACGGGTCCTGTCCCTGCCTGCCGGCAGGCAGGGACAGGACCCGTTAAATTATAAACCTAAAAGAAACGAAGGTACCTCTTCGTTATGGACTAAATCTTCTAACGTCTCACGTTTTCTAACCACGAAAACTTTGTCTTTTACAACCACTACCTCTTCTGGCCGGCACCTTGAATTATAATTACTAGACATACTAAAGCCATATGCACCTGCGCTCATTATGACCAGATAATCGCCTTCTTTTACTTTAGACAATTTTCTATCTTTAGCAAAAAAATCTGCGCTCTCGCAAATGGGGCCGACTACATCGACTTTTTCCGTTGCCCGTTGCCCCTGCCCGTCCGGCAGGCGGGCGTTGCCCCTGCCTGACCGGCAGGCAGGCGTTGCCCGTAATGGCAGAACCTGATGATAGGCATCATATAAAGCGGGCCGGATTAAATCGTTCATTCCGGCATCCACAATGACAAATTTCTTTTTGGGCGTAGATTTAATATACAAAACTTTTGTTACCAGCACACCTGCCTGACCAACAATAAATCTTCCTGGCTCTAAGATAATCTTAAGCCCAGTTCTCTTCAATAAAGGCAAAACTTTCCGGGCAAATTTCTCTGCAGTCTGAGGAGTTTCTTTGTCATAAATAATACCTAAGCCGCCACCGATATTGAGATACTCTAATCTTATTCCTTTTTTTCTCAATTTCTCAATAAAATCTACCATCTTACCTATAGCGGCAACATATGGCTCGGCTTTGGTTATCTGAGAACCGATATGTATATGTAAACCCGAGATTCTTACATTAGATAAGGCTTTGCGCAATGAAAAGATCTGGGTAGCGCTTTTAAAATCTATTCCAAACTTATTGGTAATTTTACCCGTAGTTATATATTTATGGGTTTTTGGCTCCACATCTGGGTTTATACGTATAGCAACTTGTGTAACTCTATTTAATTTTTTAGATATGCGATTGATATTCCCCAACTCTGGAACAGATTCTACATTAAAGAAAAGTATTCGCCTTCTTATGGCTTCTTCTATTTCTTTATCTGTTTTTCCTACTGAGGCATAGACAATTTTTTCCGGCGGGCAACCAATTTTTATTGCCCTTAAAAGTTCGCCACCTGAAACAATATCTAAACCTGCACCTTTATCCACCAAGGCTTTTAGAATTGCCAGATTAGAATTTGCTTTTACTGAATAACAGATTAGCGGATCAATTTCACGAAAGGCATTTCTTAACTTCATAAAATGGTCGATAAGGGTATGGTAACTATACACATAAAGAGGCGTACTAAATCTTATGGCCAAATCCAAAACTTTTACGTCCTCGCAATAAAGATAATTTCCTCTATATTTAAATTCGTGCATTTAGTCTTTTACTCCAAATATTCAGTTGTTTTTCTATAAGCTTTGGGCTTGTGCCGCCAAAAGATGTTTTAAGGCTAACTGATGCCCAGGCATTCAAAATTTTCTTTACATCCGGCCCAAGTTTAGGCGAGTATTTCTTAAGTTGTGCATCGGTTAAATCAGAAATCTTTTTACCTTTATCAAGGCAATCCCTTACCATCCTGCCCACAATATCATGCGCTTGCCTATAGGAGAGACCTTTCTTTATGAGATACTCCACGATATCAACGGAAAATAAAGATTCATCCTCAAGCTTCTTTGCAATCTCATCCTTGTTTATATTAATATTTTTAAATAAAACTATAAATATCTCTAAAATATCCTTTATTGTATCTATGGCATCAAAAAGCGGAGGCTTATCCAATTGTAGATCCCGATTATAAGACAAAGGTAGCCCTTTCATTAAAATCAACACGCTGGAGAAATCACCGTGTATTTTTCCTACTGAGCCTCTGATTAATTCTAAGACATCGGGATTCTTCTTGTGTGGCATAATACTTGAGCCGGTGCAAAAAGAAAAATCTATATCAATAAAATTGAATTCTTTGGTAGACCATAAAATCAAATCTTCAGCCATCCGGGATAAATGTACTGATAATATAGACAAATCTGCCAATATCTCAATAATAAAATCCCTATCGCTTACGCTATCAATGCTATTTTCTGTAAGGTTGCTGAAGTTCACTTGTTTTCTGACAAATTCCCTGTCTATAGGCAATCCGGTGCCAGAAAGCGCACCGCTGCCCAAAGGCATCTCGTCAGTTCTCTTTTTGGCATCGCTGAGCCTTTCTTTATCTCTTTCTAAGCTTTCTATATAAGCGAGCAAATGGTGTGCCAGAAGTATGCATTGCGCTATTTGCAAGTGGGTATATCCCGGAATAATTATTTTTGCATTTTTCTTGGCAAATCTGAGTATTGATTTTTGCAGTTCGATAAGCAAATCAACTAATGCGCTTATCTCATCTTTTATATACATTTTAACATCTAACGCTATTTGATCGTTTCTGGAACGTCCGGTATGCAACTTATGAGCTGCCTTTCCAATCCGCTTTATTAGGACATCCTGAATATTGGAATGTATATCTTCTGCGCTTGCATCGAATTTAAACTTACCCCTCTTCACATTTCCTAAAATAGAATTGAGGCCCTTTACAATCAACTGCGCGTCTTTTAAGGGTATAATTTTCTGCTTACCCAACATCTTAGCATGAGCAATACTTCCTAAGATATCATACTTAGCTAACCTCTTATCAAAAGAAATACTAGAGGTAAACTTATCGGCTAAGGTAGATGTTTTTTTGGTAAATCTACTACCCCACAATTTTTTTGACATTCTAACTCCTCTTTTGGCGTGTCTCCCACGCCACCCTTATCTCGCTTGGTAGGGACAGTCCCCCGCGGTCCTTTCGGCGCATCTCCCAATCGAACCTTATCTCGCTTAACAGGGACAGTCCCATACCTTACAAGGGACTGTCCCCGAAGGGGACTGTCCCTTGCCAGTCCCGTTTTGTTACTCACCGCTGATAAGGCATTCCCCAGATTTTAATAAAGCCTTCGGCTAATTTCTGGTCGAATTTGTCTTTCTTGCCATAAGTGCTTAATTCTTTTTTATAAAGCGAATATGGCGATTTTCTTCCTACGGCAATACAGTTCCCTTTAAATAATTTTAATTTTATTGAACCTGTAACATATTTTTGCGTAGAATTAACAAAATCATCTAAGGCCTCTTTTAAAGGAGAATACCAAAGGCCGTAATAAACTAATTCTGAATATTTAAGCGAAATAATTTCTTTAAAATGCGCTAATTCCCTATCAAGAACCAGGCTTTCCAATTCCTTATGTGCAGTATAAAGCATGGTAGCAGCCGGCGCTTCGTAAATTTCTCTGGATTTAATACCTACCAGCCTGTTCTCCACCAGGTCGCTTCTTCCCACCCCATATTGGCCGCCTATTTCATTCAACTGGCTAATCAGATTATTCAGTTTATAAGCCCTGCCGTCTATTTTTTTCGGCACACCTTTCTCAAAATAAATCTCAATATATTTAGGGTAGGTAGAAATATGCGTCGGGCTCTTAGTAATTAAATACGCCTCTTCAGGTGGCTCTTGTTCTAAATTCTCTAACACGCCTGCCTCAATACTAATGCCCCAGATATTTCTATCAATACTGTAGGGTTTCTTCTTAGTAACATCAATGGGAATATTATTTTCTTTAGCATATTCGATCTCTTCTTCCCGCGATTTAAATTCCCACTCTCTTACTGGAGCAATAATTTCTAACTTTGGCTCTAAAATTCCCACCGTAACTTCAAATCTTACCTGATCATTACCTTTTCCCGTACAGCCGTGAGCCACTGCTTGTGCTTTTTCTTTGCGGGCTATCTGCACTAAATATTTAGCAATTAAAGGCCTACCCAGGGCAGTGGCAAGTAAGTATTTGCCTTCATAAATCGCACTTGCCTTTAAAGCAGGTATTACAAAATCTTGCACAAATTCATCTTGTAGGTCTTTAATATATATTTTTAAGGCGCCAGCAGCCAAAGCTCGTGCCTCTATCGCTGCAAAATCTTCTCCTTGGCCTAAATCTGCGATAAAACAGATAACTTCATAACCCTGTTCCTTTAACCATCTCACCGCACAAGAAGTGTCTAATCCACCTGAATAGGCTAATACCACTTTATTCATTTACTCTCCGTACTCAATAGCTTTATCAGAATTGCCTTCTGCACATGCATCCTATTTTCTGCCTGATCAAAGACAATGGAATTTGGACCGTCCATAACTTCATCAGTTATCTCCTCACCCCTATGTGCAGGCAAACAATGCATAATTAAAGCGCCCTTTTTGGCGAATTTTACTAATTTACTATTGACCTGAAATTTCCTAAAAATCTTTTTTCTTTTTGCAGCTTCCTTCTCCTGTCCCATACTTGCCCAGACATCTGTATAGATAACATCAACTCCTCTGACTGCTGAAGTAGGCTCATGGAATAAACTGATAGAGACATTTTTTGATTTAGCCAAAGCTACAGGCCAGAGGGCAGTGGTTTGGCTTCCAATAGCCAAAGCCATAGACTCTTTTAAAACTGACCTATTCGGTTCATATTCTTTTGGCGTTGCTGCACGCATATCTAAACCTGTCTTTGCTGAGGCATAAAGCAAAGAATTACAAACATTATTTCCATCACCTACATAAGCTAAAATTATTCCTTTTAATTTATTGAATTTTTCTCTTATGGTATAAATATCTGCCAAGGCCTGACAAGGATGTTCAAAATCCGATAGGCCATTTATTATCGGTATAGCAGCATATTTTGCCATCTCTAACACATTCTTATGCTCAAAGGTCCTTATTACTATGCCGTCCACATATCTGGAAAGCGTTTTTGCTACATCCTCTATAGATTCTCTAACGCCTAAATTTATCTCCTGAGGAGCCAGATACATACAATTTCCGCCTAACTGATACATCCCTACCTCAAAAGAAACCCGCGTTCGGTTAGAAGGTTTCTGAAAGATTAAAGCCAAAGTCTTGCCTACGAGCGTATTACTAAATTTAGCCTTATCTTTCTTGAGTTGATCGGTTAGGTTAAAAATCTCCTCAATTTCTACAGTGTTTAAGTCTTTAATAGAAATTAAATCTTTTTTCATTATGGTCCTCTTTTAGACTTTTTCCCGCCCCTCAAATAAGAAATCAGGGGCGGGATCCCGCCCCTGATTTAATCGCTAGGCGGGAAGACTTTTAAACGCCCCTTCCAATATTTGTATCGCTCGATTAATTTCTTTCTTAGTTATATTTAAAGCAGGCATAAGCCGTAAAACTTTCTCATGTGTACAATTAATCAGTAGTCCTTTCTCAATACACTGTTCAACAATGGCTTTACCTTCAATATTTAATTCGAGCCCTGCCATTAAACCCAGGCCCCTTATTTCTTTTATGACATTATACTTATTTTTTAGTTCATTAAGTTTTATAAATAAATATTCGCCCATCTTTTGCGCATTTGTTAACAATTTTTCTTTTTGTATTGCCCTTAAGACTGCCAGCGCTGCCTTACATATAACCGGCCCGCCTCCAAATGTTGAGGCATGCTCTCCTTTACCTAATGTATCGGCAATTTCTTTTTTTACTACCATTGCGCCTATAGGTAGACCTCCACCCAGGGCTTTGGCCAAAGTCATTATGTCCGGGGTTATTCCATAATGCTGGTAACAAAATAATTTCCCGGTTCTACCCATACCCGTCTGTACTTCATCGATTATTAAAAGCAGATTCTTCTCATCACAGAGCTTTCTTAATCCTAAGACAAAATCCTTGTCTGCTACGTTAATTCCGCCTTCTCCCTGGATAAGCTCCAACATTATGGCAACTGTTTTATCATTTATGGCTTTTCTCACTTCCTCAAGACCATTAAATTTAACTATTTTAAATCCCTCCGGCAAAGGCCCAAAACCTGCTTTGTATTTTTCCTGGCCTGTAGCTGCTAAGGCGCCAAGTGTCCTGCCATGAAATGAATTTTCAAAGCTAATAATTTCGTATCTACCCTGGCCGAACTTGCGGCTAAACTTTATGGCTGCCTCATTTGCCTCAGCTCCAGAATTGCAAAAGAAAACCTTAGCCGGATAAGTCCAATAAATGAGCTCTTTAGCTAATTTCGCCTGCGGAATATGGTAATAATTATTAGGAATAAAGATTAACTTAGAAATCTGATCGCGCACTGCCTGCATAACTTTAGGATGACTGTGACCTAAATTACACACACCCCAACCTGGAAAAAAATCCAAATAAACCTTTCCCTGGATATCCCAAAGTTTCGAACCTTTGCCTTTTACAAAAACTAAAGGCACCTTGGTGTAAGTAGGCATTATGTATTCTTTATAACTCTCAAATACTTCCTGTAAATTCATGTTCATTGAGTTCATTGAATTCATTGAGTTCATTGAGTTAACTCTATTAACTCAACAAACTCTACAAACTCAACGAACTATTTTATAATCTCAGTTCCTACTCCTTGATCCGTAAATATCTCTAAAAGCAAGCCATGGGGAGTGCGCGCATCAATAATATGCGTCTTTTTCACTCCTTGCTCCAAAGCATTTATACAAGCCGAAACTTTAGGAATCATACCTTCTTGAATAATTTTCTCATCAACTAAGCCCTTAGCCTCACTTATTGTTAAGGTTGATAAAAAGGAATGTAGATCATCATAATTACGCATGATTCCTTTTACATTAGTCAATAAAACTAATTTCTCTGCTTCTAAACCGGCAGCAATGGCTGCAGCTGCTTCATCAGCATTGACATTATAAGTTTTTTTATCCTTGCCACGGCCCATGGGCAAAATTACCACTATTTTGTCTTTCCTTAATTCCTCTAATATGGGCTCACTTTCTATTCCCACAATGTGGCCTACTAAACCCAGATCTATTTTTGCCTTCTTCTTTTCTACCTGGATTATATTTTTATCCCTACCATTTAAACCCACTGCCTTTGCCTCTTGCTCAGATATCTCTTTAACAATAAGGTCATTTATACTCTGTAATTCTTCTTCTACTACCCCCAGCGTCTCTTCATCAGTTACGCGCATACCGTCTATAAACTCTGCCTTTTTCCCTTCCTGCCGCATGCGCTCGCTGATATTCGGCCCGCCGCCGTGCACTAACACCGGCCTTAAGCCCATAAAATTCAGGAAAACAATATCCTCTAATACGCCTTTTCTAATCTTTTCATCTCCTAATATGCTGCCGCCGTATTTTATGACGATTATCTTCTTATGAAACTTTTTGATATAAGGCAATGCTTCAATTAAAACATCTGCCTTTTTAATTGCCTCTTCCATTTTTTGTTTGCCTGTTTGCCTGTTCCGGTGTGCCGGTTAGCCTGTTTGCCGGTTCGCCGGTTAAATTCTTTAACCCGTTAACCCGCTCACTGGTTAACCCGCTAACCCGTTCACTGGCTAACTGGCTAACCGGTTAACTATCTAATTGTATTCCGCGTTTATCTTAATATATTCAGGCGTCAAATCCGAAGTATAAACTCTGGCAGAGCAATTCCCTCTCTTAAGCAATACATCAACCGTAATTTCTCTTCTTTCTAAAGAACTTACGTTAATCTTTAGGTCTTCTTCTCTTACTTCTACACCGCTTGCACCTACACCGGCGACAATCCTGCCAAAATTAAGATTCTGGCCGTACATAGCAGTTTTAAATAGATTGGAATTAGCGATGCTTAGGGCAACAGTTTTTGCTTCCTGAAAACTTTTAGCTTGTTTTACATTTATTTGAATAAATTTAGTAGCTCCTTCTGCGTCCCGGATAATCATCTTTGCAAGTGCCAGGCATACTACATTTAAAACCTTAAGAAATGGCTTAAAATTCTTATTTGAATCTATTAATGAGTTCTTCGCCGCGCCATTTGCTAACATAATCACGCTGTCATTTGTGCTCATACAGCCATCAACTGTGATACAGTTAAAAGAATTATCTACAGCGATTTTTAAAGCCTGAGCTAATGCCCTCTGCGTAATATTTGCATCTGTAAGAATGAATGCAAGCATGGTTGCCATATTTGGAGCAATCATTCCTGCGCCTTTGGCCACACCGCATAGAGTAACAGTTTTATTACCAATATTAAACTTTACTGTAATCTCTTTGGTAAATTTATCCGTAGTCATTATCGCCTTTTTTGCTTTATCTATACCCTGCCTTGATAAACCTTTTATCAAATCCGGAATTGCTTTTTTAATTTTTGATAAATCTAATCGTCTGCCAATAATACCTGTGGAAGAAACTAAAACTTCCTCTTTTTTAATTCCTAAAGCCTTGGCCAAAAATCTAGTTGTCTCCCATGCATCCTTTATGCCTTGCTCAGCTGTAAAACAATTAGCATTTCCGCTATTGGCAATTATTGCCCTGGAGCGTCTGCTATTTTTAAGATTTTGTTTATTTATTTTTATCGGCGCTGCCTGAATTTTATTAGTAGTGAATTGGCAGACAGCTTTAGCAGATACCTCAGAACAGATTAATGCTAAATCAAGTTTTCCAGATTTTTTTAATCCGCAAGCTATACCATTTGCCTTAAAACCTTTGGGTAAAATAGCTTTCTTAGATACTCTCACAATAATGCTGCATATTCGGGGAAACCATACATAATATTCATATTTTGCACTGCCTGGCCAGAAGCGCCTTTTAATAAGTTATCTATAGCTGCGATGACAATAATACTATCAGCACTATCTTTTATTCCTATATCACAGAAGTTTGTTCTTACTACATCTTTCAATCTGGGAAAATCACCTTCGTCTCTAATTCTGACAAAAGGCTCTTTTTTATAGAATTTCTTGTATAAATCAAGTAGGTTTTGCGCTTTGCGCTTTGCGCTTTGCGCTTTTTTTACATATATCGTCGCTAAAATACCTCTATTTACCGGCAATAAATGCGGCACAAAAGTTACGCTTATCTTTCTGCCCCCTAATTTAGATAACTCTTGATTGATTTCCGGTGCATGCTGATGCGCATTTACCTTATATGCCTTAAAATCCTCGTTAACTTCAGAAAAAAGAAAACCTTCGACTATCTTTCTTCCTGCGCCAGTTACCCCGGATTTTGCATCAATAATTATGGAATCTAACTCAATTAAATTAAAGGCTGCCAGCGGCGCTAAAGCTAATACGCTTACCGTAGGATAACAGCCAGGGTTAGCAATGAGCTTTGCATTCTTAATCTTAGTCCGATACAATTCCGGCAGGCCGTAAATTGCCTGAGGAAGATTCAACTTATCTTTGTGTTTGGTATTATAAAACTTCTCATAAATTTTTGTGTCCTTTAATCTATAATCTGCGCTCAGATCAATCACCCTTTTACCCGCCTTCATTAACAACGGAACCATGCCCATTGAGACAGTGTGCGGTAAAGCCAAAAAAACCAAATCGCATTTACTTACGGTCTCTTTTAAATCGGGCTTCTTGCAAATAAGTTCAATCCGGCCTTTAAGCTTAGGGAATATTTCGGATATCTCCTCTGGCCCCTGGAGCTTAGCAGAAATATCGGTTATCCTTACATTAGGATGCCTTAAAAGAATATCTAATAATTCCTCGCCCGCATAACCTGTTACGCCTATAATACCTGCATTTATCATTGTCTTTGCCCCCTATTCTACATATGTCTATATTAAGATAAAAAATCGAGGTAGTCAAGCATTTTCTCGTCGGTTTCCCGACGCTATATCCCGCACCTTATATAAGGTGCGGGATTATTTCGGCCAAATAACTTACGTTCACTTCGTCCTTCGTCACTTCGTTCCTCAGGACGATCCTGAACGTAGTGAAGGATCTCGTTCCGTAAGTTATGGCCTCAATAAAAAATCCCGCTCATCCAGCGGGATCATTTATTTTTAATCTGTGTAATCCCTGCCTGCCGGCAGGCAGGTATTTTTAAATCTGTGTAATCATCTTTACCTCTTTGTCCACTGGAAGCGCTTGCGTGCACCCTTTTGGCCGTATTTCTTGCGTTCTTTCATACGCGGGTCGCGGGTCAGAAAACCATGCTTACGCAATAAATCCTTTGCCTGCGGTTCTACTTGTACCAAGGCACGAGAAATGCCGTGCCTTAAAGCGCCTGCCTGACCAGTAAGGCCGCCTCCTTTAATATTTGCAATGATATCGTATTTATTTACAGTGTTAGTTAAATATAAGGGTTGTTTTGCAATAATCCTATCTGTTTCTCGCAGGAAATATTTCTCATACGGCCGCTTATTGACCATGATGCCGCCCTTTCCCAGAAAAAGCGCTACCCTGGCTATTGATTCTTTGCGTCTTCCTACTGCCGTATATTTTACGATCTGATCCATATTTTATTTAACCTCCTCCCGCCCTTAAGTTTAGGAACGAGGCGGGATCCCGCCTCAAGTTAATAGATGGGCGGGAAAAACTAGCGGATTCTGCGCTTTGTGCGGATGCTTATCATCAACATAAACCTTTAATTTCTTTAACATGTCTCTGCCCAAAGGCCCACCAGGCAACATACGTCTGACTGCCAGTTTAATAACGGTTGCGGGGTTCTTCTCAAGCATAGTTTCTAAAGAAACTTCCTTTAAGCCGCCCGGATAACCTGAAAAGCGGCGATAAAGCTTCTCCTTGAGTTTCCTGCCCGTAACCCTAATTTTTGCCGCATTTATAACAATGACCCCATCCCCAGTATCTATATGCGGCGTGAATATAACCTTGTGTTTACCCCTTAAAATCACTGCAATTTTACTCGCTAGCCTGCCCAGTATTTTACCCTGAGCATCCACCAGAAACCACTGTCTCTTAATATCCTCTTTTTTTGCTACGTATGTTTTATTCATCCCGTTAGAAACCCTCTTTACCCCGTTAGAGCGTTTGTTTCTAACGGGATTCATAAGGGTTAAAGTATAACATAAATTTTAATGAAGTCAAATAATTTTTGGCAGTGCGGCTTCGAAAACACCCAAGCCACTTAAATTTCCTGCTAAATCATTTATTTGAAATTTAACCCTGAGCGAAAGCGAAGGGCCTTGCTAAAAATCAAACTGCCCCTATTCTCTAAATTAATACAGTAATTTAAAGAGACCTATTAGCAACATGGGTATTATGAATAAAATTATTCCCCAGTTAATACTTAAGTGAAAATCCTTTCCTATTGCCTCAAAATACAGACTTACTATTAGCATAATAACAGCATAAACAGCAATAACATTACATAAATTTCGCGTAATAAACTTTACTATTCTTACTCCGGAAGAGCCTATTGCATCATAATATGGTAGATTATTTTCCACAATTTCTGCTGCTTTGGTAAGTTCTTCAAAAACTTCAATTATCTTTTTTCACTGAGAAAAAATTCGCCAAATGCAGCTCCTAGTGTTATAAAATCATACCGGATTCTTCCATAAATTAATTTAGTATGCTTAGTCGGTCACGGATAATTTATGACAAATAACTTCTCAGGAAGAATATTAGACTTAGGCTCGATATAAAAACCATTAGGATCCAATGATCTTGTTTTACCATACTCTATACTAACAATTCTTCCTTTATATTCCCCAACAACCTCCCAATGATAAAAAGATATGCAATTTACTTCTGTATTAAGTAATTTAGCGATTTTTTCTAATCTCGGGTATAAAATAAAGAAATTAGCAAGTATGCCCAAGCAGAATAATACGCCAAAGCCAACAAGCATAAAAAACATCATATAAAGACCAGAAAAAGTGCACATATTTAACCTTTATTTATCTGCTCGCCTGGCTCTGCCTGCGGACATATGCAGAAAATGCATCGCGGTCAAGCATATCCCGGGAATCAAATTTCTCTATCCACTTATTATATTCCCAGGAAGTTATCTTATTATCCCTGGTGTAGATGTTGAATAACTCTGAGAAAGTAAGCGCCTTATGCATCTGCCCCAGATTTGACGATTTTACTTCCGCTTGAAGGGTCTCCACGCTTGCCTTAAACCTCGCCAGTTCTTCAGGGGAAAGTTCATCCGTATCAAGCTGGTCAACCTTGGCAAACTCTGCCACTGCCATCTGCCCGACAGAACGAAACATGCTTATAAATGTAGGAATACTAAGTAACCCTATACACAAAATCACTATTGCGCTTATCCAAGGTATTGATTTCTTCTCACAGCCAAATAAACCATAGAGAACAGCCCCCAGCGACCAGGTAAA
>Ga0315282_10006597_pt1 | contig 19348 bp, 17 predicted proteins | sample YL17G07_20_MG_FD_203693 | JGI IMG/M metagenome (GOLD analysis project Ga0315282, IMG submission 203693) | Sediment microbial communities from Yellowstone Lake, YNP, Wyoming, USA - YL17G07_20 | ecosystem: Environmental > Aquatic > Freshwater > Lake > Sediment | place: USA: Wyoming | collected... | reverse complement strand
GGCAGAGCAATCAGCACAGCTGTGGACGTAGTGGAAGTCGTGCGAAGAAGATTCTTCGCCGGCAAACTAACTATCAAGGAAGTGGCCATAGGGACGCAGGCATTAGGGGAAGGAAGCGACATCAGAAACGTCTCAACAATCGAGATAAAACTGGAGAAGATGGAATAGCCGCTGAGAGAACGAGATCAGCTCAAGCCTCCCCAGGCCCCATTTTTCTTTCACTCAGATGGAACGTGGTTCGCACGGAAAATTCGGCAATGCTTTGGCGATCTTAAGAGAGCATTTGTACTTTCCACTAGACTATCGAACAACAGACTGGGATTCACCAATCCTGCCTGAGCCCAATTCTGTGCGCAATCAGAATGGTTTGTCTTCCGAGTTCGTGAAAGTCGATTATGAGAAACCAGTTTCGGTGAGTCACCGATTCTTGACAGCTTTCTTTCACGAAATTTGAATAGTATTCGTTCTTCTACAGGCATTCAACAACCTCGATTGTTGCAAGCACAAAATGGAGATCAGTGCATTGAACAGTAGTTTCCTTAAGGATTGGGACAGACAAGAGAAAGAACCTGTTTTCTCAAGAGTCAACGCGAAGTTCCATCACAGAGCTCCGATGAAAGAGCAACTCGCGACAGCCGTCTATAGACTCAAAGTTCAACAAAACAAGCTCGAAGCAGCGGCGATGCGAATGCAACAGCATGACAGAGACATTTTCACTAAATGCGTCAATTCGCAGATGGCGCATGATGCTGCACGTGCAGCAATGTACGCGAACGAGTGCGCAGAAGTGCGGAAGATGGCCAAGGTCACGCTTCAGTGCCAACTAGCATTGGAACAGGTTTCGCTCAGGCTCGAAACCATCGAAGAATTCGGCGACATGGCAAGGCTAATGGCGCCCGTTGCGAGCGTAGTGCATTCGATAAAGAACCAGATCTCTGGCCTAATACCTGAAGTCGGTTTCGAACTCGGCGAGATCGGAGAGGTCTTGAACAGTGTAGTCATGGACGCTGGAGAGACCCTGGGTTCTTCATACGAAATGGATGCATCAGGTGCCGAAGCCCAAAGGATCCTGACCGAGGCCAACACTATAGCCGAGCAACGCATGAAGGAACGTTTTCCAGACCTCCCTGCAAGTGGACTTGCCACCCCGCAGCGTACCGGTGAACTGAGCTCATCACGATAGGAGGCAACACCCAAACAATGACTGTGACCGTTGAGGACATAGGCAAGTATCTTGGCAAAACAATCGAGGACTCAATGGGAAGACCTACTGGCAAACTAGTGGGTCTCACGGCAGACGTCAAAGACGAGGTCACTGCAATACAAGTCGCACAAAGCAACGGCGAAGTCAATCAGTATCCAATCGGTTTTGTCAGACTGATCGATGGGCATCCCGTTCTTCTCCAGACCTGGCGGGTTGAAGCCGAGGATCTCAGGAAGGAAAATGACATAATAAGGCGGAGAAACCAAGCGCTGAATTTGCTGCTCAAGGACGGTGACATCGAGGAACTTGAATACAACCAACAGCGTAACACCTACGAAGACCTCAACAAGGAGATAAATCAAAAGCGCGACACGCTACTTGACACTCTGAAACAAGTCGAAGAGAAGTTAGATCAACAGATCAAGGATCTACAAGCTGCCCTAACGAACAACAAGATGCTGTACACCGCCTCTGAGATTGACGAAGAAACCTACCATGCGGTTACTGAATCTATTCGAGCCGGTCTTGAAATCGCTCGCAAAGAGCGAAAGGACCTCGACAACACGCAGGAGTACCTTCAGGCAATTGATTCTCTGGAGACACTTAGTCCACTGCCTTCCTCGGCGCCCGCCAAAGCTGTTCCAGACATTGTTGTAATCAAGATGAGAGAGCCCGCCGAAACGTGAAGGAGACATGGTTGCCTTCTCATTCATAAGGAAAGTCGAAGACAGACTCCACCCCATACCGCTCAAAGAACGTATCGCTCAAGCGTCTTTCAGGCTGCAAGCACAATTCGACAGACTCGAACAGATGTACACCAAGCTCCACCAACGCGACCGAGACCTTTTCCAACGTTGCGTCGGGGCGCAAGTGTCGAAGGACTTCGACCACGCCAAGATCTACGCGAATGAATGCGCGGAGATCAGAAAAATCGCAAAGGTCGTCTTGGGCAGTCAACTTGCGCTAGAGAAGGTGATCCTGAGACTTGAAACCGTCAAGGACTTCGGCGACATCATGGTGCAAATGGCCCCGGTCATGAGCATTGTGAAGGACACAAAGTCAAAAATTGCGGGAATAGTCCCACAGGTCGCGACCGAACTCGAGGAGGTCAACGACACACTCGCTGACCTGGCCAATGAAGCCACTGCTGAAACAACAATTACAGACTTCCCGATCGAAGCAACAGATGATGAGGCAAAGAAAATTCTTGAGGAAACAGGATTGGTCGCAGAACAGAGAGTTCGAGACCATTTCCCCGACTTGCCATCTCTCGAACCACCTATCAATATTGCCCCACCTATCCTGGAGGCGGCAACTGCAGACCTTGATCATAACCTCGAAGACCAAGTCTACGCGTACGCCAGAGAGCATAACGGCCAGTTTAGTATTCACAGCTGCGCCAAGGATTTGGGTACCTCTCCAGATCTTGTGCAGAGCGCGCTTGATAGACTTCGCGAAACCGGCAGAGTCGTCATAGAATAGTGCTTCGTTGGGATGGCGCTCTCCGCACATGTCGGCTTCTGAGGAACTCGAGCAAATGGCTGTGAAATTCGCACATGAAGCCATACAGTTCGATAGGCAGGGTGCGAAGACCAATGCCATCTCACGCTATGAGCGCACTGTAGAGATATTGCTCAAGCTTTGTGCGCTCTACCCTGGAGTTCCCCAGAACAGACTCTACCTGGAACAGATCGAAAACTACAGGCAGCGAATCCGGCAACTGAAAGAACAGAACGGACATTTCGCGAGCGACAAAACCGGCAGGCAGCCTGCAAGGCTCGAGCAGTTGGTTTTGACCGAGAAGCCGAGTGTAAAGTGGACAGAGATCGCTGATCTCCATGATGCGAAGAAAGCGATTGAGGAAGCAATTGTATTTCCAATAAAACGACCCGACCTATTCCCTCTCGGATGGCCACGGGGAATTCTTTTCTTCGGGCCTCCGGGATGCGGCAAGACCCTACTCGCTGCCGCCATCGCAACTGAGATTGACGCAGCTTTCTACAGTATCGACGCGTCATCACTAATATCAAAATGGCTTGGCGAATCCGAGAAGAACGTTGCAGATCTTTTCGAAACCGCGCGCAAAGCAGCTCAAGACGGTCGGGCAGTCATCATCTTCATAGACGAGATCGATTCCTTTTTCGGAATCAGAGGAGATGAAGTGGGCGGCGAAGTGCGGACTCGCAATCAATTCCTGCAGGAAATGGACAGCGTCCTCGACAAGAAACGCCCCTCCCACGTCTACGTGATAGGGGCAACCAACAAGCCCTGGGACCTGGATCAACCGTTCATCCGTCGCTTCCAGAAGCGGATCTATGTGCCGTTACCGAACGCCGAGGCGAGACGTGAGATGCTCAACATTTACACGAAAGACATCAGACTCGCTAGCGATGTGGACCTCGCAATCCTAGTTGACAAAACTGAAGGACACTCAGGCAGCGACTTCCACGACATCTTCCAAGCCGCACAGACAAGAGTCGCACGCGAGGTCATTGAAGGCAACCACGCAAATGACGGGCAGCCGCGCCGCATTACGATGGACGACCTGCGGGAAATCCTGCGGACGCGCAGACCTAGTGTTTCGCCGCATATGTTGAGTATATATGACAAGTGGTTTGAAACTTACAAGGCATTGTGAGGAAGACAGATTGCTTGATGCAACAGACTTCAAGATCCTAGCAGAACTAGCAGAGAATGCCAAGCACTCCTACGCCGAGATCGGTCGCAAACTCAGCCTCCACCCTAACGTCGTTGCCTACCGAGTAAACAAGCTCGAGAAAGCTGGAATAATCAAGGAATACACAACCGGCATTGACCTGGAAAAACTCGGCGTGGCAGAACAAATCTTGGTAGGTGCCTCATTCCCGCGCGATGTCGGGAGGGACGACATCATAGAAAAGATCACAGCTATTCCACAGACTGTCAAGGTAGTCAGCTCACTGGGGGAACCAGAAAGCATCGTGTTCCTAGTTGGCAAGAACAAATCTGAAATCCAGAAATTGATGTCGAAGCTCAGATCGCTCGATCTCAAGATCGAATATACTGGTTCAATCATACGAACATTCGAGGAAGGTAGGCTTGGCAACTTCCTCAAAGTTCTCGCTAGCGAACACGAAAACGGAAGCGATGGAAACGGAAAACGAATCGATCATTAGGGGGGATAGACGGAATGTTTAGAGAAAAAACCTCATGGACGAAAAGAATCACGGAGGCTGTACATCCCACACCGATGAAGCAGCGAGTCAACGAATGCCTCTTCAAATTGAAAGTTCAACAACGAAAACTCGAAAGAACCTCATACCATATGCAGCAACGCGACCAGGCTTTGTATGGCAAGTGTGTCTTGGCAATCCAAGGAAAGAATTCTCAACTAGCTTCAGTGTATGCAAACGAATGCGCCGAGCTCAGGAAGATGGCCAAGGTTGTATTGCATAGTGAGCTCGCACTTGAACAAGTGACGCTAAGACTGGAAGCGGTACACGAGTTCGGTACTCTGGCCGCCACGATGATACCTGTCGCACACGTTGTAAGGACACTGAAGTCGCAGCTAGAAGGCGTGATGCCAGAGGTCTCCCTCGAACTAGCTGAAGTGAATGACACTCTCGAAGGCTTAGCTATTGAAGTAGGAGAAGCTACAGAAACCTCCTTCGATACCTCGGCATCCAGCAACGAGTCACAGCAGATACTTCAAGAGGCAAACACGGTTGCCGAGCAGAAGATGAAGGAGCGCTTTCCCGAATTGCCGCCTCTTCCCACCCACGAGGCGAGACTGTAACCCAAAGCCCAACTGCACCCGTTCCTTCCCTACTTTCAATCTCTTTTTCTCTCTCCTTCCGCATAGCTCAGACGTTAGTGGTGATGCTGAATGGTGGTGGCAAGCAAGGTTCTTACTCTGAGCTCATCAAGTAGAAGAGAACTCATCGATATCACAGATGAGGTCACTGATTTCGTCCGCGAACAACGCGTAGCGAATGGCATTTGCTTGATCTGTGCCCCACATGCAACCGCCGCAATCATTGCAAACGAAAATGAAAGCGGTCTGGTACGAGACTTGCTCGCAAAGATCGAGGATCTCTTTCCAATCTCAGGTAAATACGCCCATAATGCGATTGATGACAATGCGGACGCTCATGTGGCTGCCTCATTCTTCGGGCATTCAAGGACGTTTGGAATAGCCAAGGGCCGACTCGTCCGAGGAACATGGCAGAACATCTTCCTAGTCGAGCTTGATGGCCCACGTTCACGCCGCGAAGTCCACATACAAGTCATGGGCGAAGGTTAGAACAAGCTCTCTTATGGTCCTGTATGTCGTATCGGATCCAAACGAAACCGGCCAATAGAAGGCTTTAGAGAGAAGTTTTAGAGCTCGTAAACCTAATAGCGCAGAAAATCGAGGAAATGCGTCTGAAGGTATGACAACTGACCGGCGAAAATGATCTCACTTGGGTCATAGGGGGCCCTCAGGGAGGCGGAATCAATTCTGTCGCTGAAACCTTCGCTAAAGCTTGTGCCCGCGGCGGCCTTCATCTCTTTGCCAACATAGAGTATCACTCAAACATCAAAGGAGAACACAGCTACTATCGTGTGCGAGCTTCGACCAGAGAGATACAATCTCATGTGGACTGGATTGATGTCCTGATCGCGCTCGATAAGGAAACATTGCTCGGCGACCTGTATAAGGAGTACCCAACTCACAATGGTCATAAAAACGAAGTGAGCCCAGGCGGCGCCATAATCTATGATTCAGCATTGAGATTGAAACCGGAAGACATTGGACGTCCGGATGTGAATCTTTACCCAGTTCCATACATGGACGTTCTGGTCGACGCGTTGAAGGAGACGGGCCATGACAAGGAATTGAGCAAATACCAGGTCATGGCGAACACGGTTGCATTTGGTGCATCAGTCGCGCTCATAGACTACAACTTTGACGTTGTCGCCGAGGCGATCAAAGAAGGTTTCAGTGGAAGAAAAGCCGCTCTTGGAGACCTTAATGTCAAAGCGGCACGCCATGGATACGACTACATGAAAAGAATGTTCAAAGACGATTTTCCCTACAAGCTTCATCCAATCCCCTCAAAAGAGAAGCGGATGCTCATCAGGGCAGTCCAAGCAGTAGGGGCTGCAAAGTTCAGAGCGGGATGTGCCGTCCAGACATACTATCCGATAACTCCCGCAACCGATGAAAGTGAATACCTGGAAAGCCACCAAAAGGATTACAACATAGTCGTAGTTCAGACGGAAGATGAAATCTCAGCTGTGCTGATGGCGACAGGCGCTGCACACGCTGGTGTTCGTGCGTCAACCTCTACTTCAGGTCCCGGATTCAGCTTGATGGCTGAAGGCCTCGGTTGGGCCGGCCACACAGAGGCACCTGGTCCTGTCGTCATCCTTTACCAGCGAGCGGGACCTTCCACGGGCCTCCCGACTCGCACGGAACAAGGAGACCTACTGTTCGTGCTTCATGCGGGCCACGGCGAGTTCCCGAGAATGGTGATCGCGCCTGGTGATGTCAGGGAGTGCTTCTACGACACCTTCGAGGCCTTCAACTGCGCCGAGCGATTTCAAATGCCTGTCATTGTGATAGCTGATAAATTCCTGGCTTCCAGCTATAGCACTGTGCCGATCTTTGAGACCAGCGAATTGCGGATCGATAGAGGCCAGATCCTTACTGAATCCGACCTAGCCAATAAGCCGTTGTACAAGCGTTACGAGTTCACCCCACTGGGGGTTTCTCCACGAGTGGTTCCTGGAACGAGGGGAGGCATCTTCCACACCACCGGCGACGAGCATGATGAACTCGGTCACATAACTGAGAACTCAGAGACCAGGATCAAGATGATGCAGAAACGCATGCACAAAATAGAGTTGGCTGCGGAATCAATACCGGACAGCAAGAAGATCAACTTCTTCGGACCGGAAAAGGCAGATGTCACACTCGTAGGTTGGGGCTCGACAAAGGGTGCAATCCTCGATGGCATGCAAGACCTTGAGGGGGATGGTATCCGATGCAACTTCCTTCAGGTCAGATACATGAGTCCATTCCCGACTCAACTTGTCTCGAAATATCTCTCAAACGCAAAGAGGAGAGTGCTAGTAGAGAACAATTACTCAGGTCAACTTGGCGCATTGATCCGCGAGCACACAGGAGTAGCGATGGACTACAAGGTAGTCAAATACAACGGACGACCGTTTTCGCAGAATGAAGTGTATGAAGGAGTAAAGGAAGCGACAAAGAACGGAGTCAAAGAGGTTGTGATGGCACATGCTTGAGCTCAAAGATTTCAGAACGAAAGTGCATAATGACTGGTGCCCTGGATGCGGTGATTTCGGCATTCTGAACGCTTTGCAGATGGCACTGTTCGAACTCAAACTCGAACCTCATCAAGTGGCCATTTTCTCTGGAATTGGCTGTTCAGGGAAGACGCCACACTTCGTCAACACCTATGGTTTCCATACCCTCCACGGACGCGTGCTTCCCATAGCAACAGGGGCCAAACTCGCAAACACGGCGCTCACTGTTGTCGCAGTGGGAGGTGATGGCGACGCCTATGGGATAGGCGCAGGCCATTTCGTCAACACAGGAAGACGCAACCTAGACTTCACCTATGTGGTGCACAACAATGGTGTGTACGGGCTCACAAAAGGCCAGGCCTCACCCACACTGGTCAAAGGGCTAAGAACCAAGTCCATGCCAGCTCCGGCAATCGTGGAGGGGATTAACCCCTTGGCTATGGCAATCAGCGCAGGGTATACTTTCGTCGCGCGGAGCTACGCGCTTGATGTCAGACATTTGAAGGAGACGTTGAAGGCTGCCGTTCTTCACAAAGGGAGCGCGCTTGTCGACGTTCTGCAGACTTGCCCTACATATAACGATATTAACACGAAGGAATGGTACGCTGGAACAGATCTCTCGACGAAAGCTCCTAGGCTGTACAGGCTTGAGGATACAGGCTATGATGGCAATGTCAAAGATCCAGATAACTCGGATGAAGTCAACCAGAAGAAGGGGCAAGCAATAACTCGCTCCTTCGAATGGGGGGAAAAGATACCCATAGGGCTATTCTACAGGATCGAACAACCCACATTCGAAGACATGCTAGCCAGCAGAATGCCGGCATACAAAGAAGTCCCTCTAGTTGAACAGGACATGTACCACCGAGACGTGACTCCGCTTCTAGAATCGCTAACCTGAGATCCCTTTCTCTTTCTCGCTCTTCTTTCCGTGGACTCCCGGCGTAGTCATAGCATAAGGATCGAGAATCTCATCCAGTTGTTTCTCGCTGAGAAGCTTCTTTTCCAGCACTATCTCGCGAAGAGGAACTCCTCTCGCCAATGCCTCCTTGGCAACTTCTGCGGCCTTATCGTAGCCTATGAAAGGGTTTAGAGCGAGAGCTATCGCAGCGCTCTTCGCCAGCAAACCTTCACAACGGTCTTTGTTTGCACGGACTCCAATGACAAGCCTTTGAGTAAAGCTCCCTACAGCGTTTGTAAGGATCATGAGTGATTGCGTGAGATCGTAAGCGATCACAGGCATCATCACATTGAGCTCAAATTGTCCCGCTTGCCCAGCCAGTGATACTGTCAGGTCTTTGCCCATCACCTCAAAGCAGACCATATTCAGCATTTCCGCCATGACCGGGTTCACCTTCCCGGGCATTATAGAAGACCCCGGCTGAACAGGAGGCAGCACAATCTCACCGATTCCTGTCACAGGTCCAGAACTCATCAATCGAAGGTCGTTCGCAATCTTGGTAAGGTCCACGCTCAGATCACGGAGCGTCCCGGATAGATTGACAAAATCGGTCATTGACTGCATTAGCGCCGCGTAATTGCGTGCTACTCTGAACTTGAAACCTGTGTACTTCGTCAGATTTTCGACCGCCAGTTGTACGTATCTTGGATCAGCATTCAACCCAGTGCCAACAGCTGTTCCACCCAGGTTCAGCTCCAAGATCTTCTGCATCGCCTCCTCTAATCTTTGTATATCATCGCTGATCATACTCGCGAACGCTGCAAACTCCTGACCCAGTCGAATGGCAGATGCATCTTGGAGGTGTGTCCGCCCAGATTTTACAATGTGATCAAATTCTTTCGCCTTACTTTCGAGAGCGAGCGTGACATCGCGGAGCACTTGTTTCAACGGTTCGGCGAGGATCGCAGAGGCCACGCGAATGAAGGTAGGGTATGTGTCGTTGGTGGATTGACCCATATTCACATGGTCGTGTGGGCTTACGAGTTTGTAATCTCCTTTTCTCCCGCCCAATAGCTCTGCGGCTCGATTGGCGAGTACCTCATTGGCGTTCATGTTGTGTGATGTACCCGCGCCCGCTTGGAAGACATCAACCACAAACTGGTCAATCAGCTTGCCTTGCAAGATCTCATCGGCAGCGGAAACAATCGCCTGCCCTATCCTTCTATCGAGCAGACCGAGAGTAATGTTCGCTTCAGCTGCTGCTTTCTTCACTAAAACAGTCGCCCGAATGAATTCTGGATGCGGTCTTACTCCGCTGATGAGAAAGTTATCCACCGCCCTAGCGGTTTCGGGACCATAGTAAGCATCCTTCGGAACCTGCACAGCTCCAAGCGAATCTCTTTCTGTTCTGGTTTCCTGAGTCTTAGACACTAGTCGTCACTGCGCGGCCCTCCCGAGGTCAACAATAAAAGCCGTTAGCCTAACCTTCTGAACACCTTAAAACGTAGGGTCCGATAATCGAAACACGATGCTGTCAGAAATGGGAGAGCATCTGGGCGCTCTGAAAATTTGGCAAGACAGACTGAAGAGCAGACTTTGCGCCGAGAAGTCGGATGGTACGGCTCCTTCGCTATGGGATATGCCGACGTGGGAGCGGACATCTATGTTGCAATCGGCCTCGTAGCTCTCTTCGCCGGAGGGGCTTCGCCCCTTGCTTTCCTCATTGCATCGGTCACCTACATAGCCACGGGACTCGCGTACTCAGAGCTTGCTACAACTTACCCCTACGCAGGGGGCGCCCACATCTATGCGATGAAGGCCTTCAACGACCTCTTCGGATTCATTGCAGGCTGGGCTGTCATGTTGGACTACACAGTGGACATGGCACTCTTCTCACTGGCGTCCGCAGGGTACCTGAGCTTCTTTATTCCATCGATAGGGAGAGGTCATCTTGTTCTGAACCTGCTCGGCCTCAATCTGAGCATCTCGCATCTCGGGATCATTGCTGGAACAATGGTAGCTTTCTTGATGGTCGTTAATGTGGTCGGGATTAGGGAATCTTCATTCTTCAATGAGGTCCTCGTATCGTTTGACCTCATAGTAGAAGCCGTGATTCTTGTCTCGGGCCTCCTGCTCGCATTCAGCCTAGCTCGCTTTCTAGGCCAATCAACAGTCTTGGGATCGCCCGATTTCCATGTCAACATTGCCTATTCGCTACCTAGTCTTGGCATTCAGGAGCAGAATTTCATCTACGGAATAACCATAGCAATGACGTCTTTCATCGGTATAGAATCCATCGCCCAAGCTGCTGAGGAAACCAAACGCCCTGACAAGTGGATCCCTCGGGCGAACAAGCTGTCAATCATTTCCGTAGTAGTATTCGCGGTAGGTCTATCCGTTGTTAGCATGGGAATGATGGGTTGGCAAGACCTGGCCGCGGCGCGCAACGATCCGATAAGAGCGATTGCCGCACACATCCCGACTATTGGACCTTATCTGGCTCCTATTGTTGCTGCAACAGGGTTCGCAATATGCTATGTCTCCACGAACACGGGGGTCATAGGCGTTTCACGCATCGTGTTCTCAATGGGGAGGTTCAATCTTCTCCCTCGCTGGTTCTACAAAGTCCATCCTAGGTTCAAGACTCCCTTCCGAACCATCATTGTCTTCGGAGTAATCGGCATAGCGCTCGCGATGGTCGGAGAGTTGACCTTTGTAGCAGACCTGTACAATTACGGAGCACTCCTCTCGTATATTCTGGTCAACATCTGTCTCATTGTCTTACGCAACAAGGAGCCAGGTGCATTTAGGGCTTGGAAGGTCCCAGGCACAATTACGCTGCGGTTCCGAGATCACAATTACTACATTCCACTTATCAGCGCGATAGGTGCGGTTTCATGCGCCATCCTGTGGAGCTTAATCCTCACGTTTCACGAAGGCGGACGAATTCTCGGAACCGCCTGGATTGTGATTGGAGTAGTCGGCTTCGTTGCTCTTCGAAGAATGAAACACATGAGTGTTTTGACCGCCGAGACCGGAAAACGGATCCTACCAGGCGGCTACGTCATGAATGCTGCAGTGCTCGTTCGAACGCCTGAGGATGAGCAGACTATCATATCTTCGATTCGTGAGGCGCTCGACAAGAGATTTCGAATCACATTGCTGAACATTGTCGACCCCGCCGATTTGGGCTTAGATACCGACAATTTGACGGACTACTTCCAGATCAAGGAGTGTCAATCTCAATCGATCAAGGAATTGCAATCAATCGCTCGCAAGCTTAGATCGATTGGGTACGAAGTATTGTCTCGAGTAGACATTGGATCGTTCACTGAAATCGTTGACGAAGAGGCCAGAGCAGAGAGAAACGATGTGATAGTCTTAATCAGACGCAAAACTCTGAAAGGACGCGTTGAGAAAGAAAAAGTGGATTCCGCGCTGGCGGTGCTATCTAAATATCCTGGCAAGGTAATGATAGTTAGGAGGACAAGCTAATGCCGGCAGGTGTCGTAGTGCTTCTGAACGTGTTCGTCGAGTCTCAAGAGCTCGAGAATGTCTCTCATGCGCTTGAGAAGCTGCCACAGGTGACTGATTTGTATGAAGTCACGGGCGAATATGACCTGGTCGCACTAATTTCAGCCGAGTCCATCACAGCGTGGAGAGAACTCCTGAAGGATAAGATCCTGAAGATCAGGGGGATCAGAAGTACAGTTTCCGCGGTCATCATTCACACGCACAAGAAACAAGGCAAGCCGGTAGCTGAGTGACCACGAAAGCTCGAAAGTCTCGTCACAGTGGTCCGGTGAACATACTCATACCAGTAGGAGACATTGTTAGCAAGCAACTCATCAATCAAGCCCTCCACATACTCTCCGCCTTCAAGAATGCCCTTGTGGTTCTCTTTCGTGTTGTCGAAGTCCCCAGCAGAACAGCCATCTTGGAGCCCGAACCATACCAAGATGATATCAGAAGAGCCGAACACAGACTTACAAACCTGGCGAAATGGTTGACCGACCAAGGCCTCAATGTGCGAGTCAAAGTGGTAGTCGCGAGAAGCATACCGGAAGGCATTATCGATGAGGCAGAGAGGGGCGACTATCTGCTTGTGTTCCTCATGAAGAGAAGAATAACTAAGGGCTGGCGGAGGATAATCAGCCGCAGTGTCACAGAGCGGGTTGTGCGTTCGGCGAATTGCGTCGTTATGACGGCCCCCTTGAGCAACTCCCGAGACATGACGCAAATTCGAGCAAACACTAAATACAGTGATGCTGCTCTCGAGCGCTCGATTCGTTGAGGTCGCGCGTATGGGCTTACCCGGTGTTTTGGTTCCACAAGCCTAAACAAACCAATCTACTTGTTAGCATGTCTGCAATCCGCTTGGAGCTGTTCTGCAATGAGTAATGAAATTGGAATTACTGTAAAGAAAGCTGAAGACTTCTCCGAATGGTATACTCAGGTTGTTACCAAGGCTGAACTAGCCGACTACTCTTCCATGAAAGGCTTCATGATTCTACGGCCTTACGGATTTTCATTGTGGGAAAAAATAAGAGACTGCTTGGATGGCAAACTGAAGCGGACAAATCATTCGAACGCCTACTTTCCTTTACTCATCCCTGAGGGCTTTCTCAAGAAAGAGGCTGAGCACTTCAAGGGATTCACTCCCGAAGTATTCTGGGTAACGCACGCAGGAGATAACCAACTTTCAGAACGACTGGCGATTCGGCCGACTTCGGAAACGATAATCTACGATGCGTACTCCAAATGGGTTCGCAGCTGGCGAGACTTGCCGCTCCTGATCAATGTATGGAACTCAGTGCTACGAGCTGAAATAACCGCGACCCGCCCCTTCATCAGAACCTCAGAATTCCTTTGGCAGGAAGGGCACACTGTCCATGCCACCAAGGAAGACGCTGACAAAGAGGTCATGATGATACTTGAATTCTATCGACAGCTCAACGAGGAACAGTTGGCAGTTCCTGTCCTTTTGGGGTACAAGACAGATAGAGAGAGGTTCGTGGGTGCCCTTTACACTACAACGCTCGAAGCCATGATGCCTGACGGTAAAGCCCTCCAGATGGGCACATCCCACAATCTTGGCCAGAACTTCTCCAAACCGTTCGAAATCAAGTACATAGGCAAAGACGAGCAGACTCACTACGCGTGGACCACATCGTGGGGTGTCTCATGGCGCCTCATCAGCGCAATGATCATGCTCCACGGAGACGACAAAGGATTGATCATACCGCCTCGAATCGCTCCTATACAGATCGTTATCATTCCAATTTACTACAAGCAGGAAAAGAACGATGCCATCACAGACAAATCCCGTCGGATAGCTGAGCAGCTCACGAAGTCAGGATTCGCCGTGCACTTGGATTTCCGCGAGCAGTACACTCCCGGCTGGAAATTCAATGAATGGGAGCTTAAGGGCGTACCGCTTCGGCTGGAGATAGGACCCAAAGACGTCGAAAAGCATCAGGTTACCATAGTTAGACGAGACAGCTCTCAGAAGATCGTCGTCGACGACAAGAACGTGGTCGCGAAAGTCACCGAGTCCCTAGACGCGATACAGGCCGAGCTTTTCACTGCAGCCAAAGCCTCTCTAAACGGATCGATCAGTCAGGCCCAAGACTATGATCTATTCAAGAAGACCCTGGAAGAACGCGGAGGTTTCATACGCGCCTGTTGGTGCGGCAACTCCGATTGTGAAGACGAAATAAAGACTGAAACGGGAGCGACAATACGTACGATACCGTTCGATACTGAAAACATCTTCTCAGGCTGTGTCCACTGCGGTAAACCCGCAGCCAAAGTCGTCTATTTCGCGCGAGCCTACTGACCCAACCAACTGACGTTATCGGACCACAACAACATTTAAGCTCCGCAATGGCTGCAGTATCTTCGAGGAGCCGAATTGACAAAGAAGAGAAAGTCACGCGGCCGAAGCAAGGGCGGCAAGGGCAGTGCCGTGATGATTCAATGTTCACACTGTGGCAGGCCTGTCCCAAGAGACAAGGCGAAACGTGAAACAAGATGGACGAGTCTGGTGGACCCTTCACTAGCTCGCGAACTGCGCTCGCACGGCACCTACATCGCTCGAGAGAGAGTGGTTAAGTTTTATTGCGTTTCCTGTGCAGTTCACTTCGGGCTCTCGAAAGTGAGATCTCGCGACGAAAGACGATACTACTAACCCAATTTCTCCCCAGCCAGCCGTCCGCGAATAGACTTCTTTCTCCCCTCGGCAGTTTTCAAGGACATCGCAAAGTCCGGGCCGACTTGCTCAACCATCATCGAAGCAGCAGCTGAAGCGAACAAAGCTGCCTCCACTGAGTTCTTCGTGTGCGCATATTCTGTTATGAAGGATCCAGCATACACATCACCAGCGCCTGTTGGGTCTACTGCATTGGTTGGGAAGGCCGGGATTCGATAGAGCTGATCGCCGTCAATCAGAATGGAGCCACGCTCGGCAAGCGTTACAATGGGAACAGCGGCCCCAAGTTTCCTCAATTGCAGTATCGCCTGAACCGGATCTCGCAGTCCGGTTATGGTTTGGCTCTCGTGCTGGTTGGGTTTGATGAAATCCACCAGTTTGGCGATCTTCCCGAACGCCTCTCGGTCGCACTTGTGGACTATTCGTCTGTCGCTTCCGATGACTCGCACCATGCCTTGAGGATCAAGAAACAGTTTGCCCGAAGACGACGACCGAATGTACTCAACCAGTTCTAGGTCGACCTCTCCTAGGATGGGTCCGATTAGGAAGAATGACGCATCAAGATATTCGTCTGGAAAGTCGCTTGCGTTCACTCGATCAGCCACGCCCAGAACGTCCAGAGTCCGATCACCATTCTCATCATAGATTAGGCGAAAGCCTCCAGTTTCACCTGCCGGTGGATCAAGATTGACCTGTATTCCATAGTCTCTCATGTCTTGACGAAACTTATCTGCGAAATCGGGCCCGACACGACCTATGAGACCAACCTTCTTCAGCCCGAGTCTCTTTGCCGCGAGGCAAGCGTTGGTGCTGCATCCCGAAAGTACTCTGCCGTCAGTTTTGACCGACGGCGTGACTATGATGTCGTACACTGGGTTGCCGATGCCTATGAGATCAAAGGCCAACCTTCAGTCCTCTAGTCTGGTTGAACGTGTAGCGCAGCCGCTGGATCACCGTCACATGCGACAAGACGCCGACAACGAAAACGCAGATGGGCAACGCAAGCGAAAACAGAGGCTGCAGAATTGAACCAACCAATAGCAGAATCAATTTCTCCTGCCGTTCGGCAATGCCCACAGTACACCTCTTCAATCCGCCCACCGATTCAGCCTTGGCCCTAGCGTAGCTCGCCATGACCATACCAAAGAGAGCAAAGACAACCCAAATCCAATCGACAAAGCCTCCCACACCAATCCCCAACAGGACTGCAAATTCTGCGTACCTATCGAGAACGTGATCGTAGACTGCGCCAAACCTCGTAGCCGAGCCCGTCGCACGCGCTACTGCTCCATCAAGCATGTCGAGGAAACCTGATCCCAAGAGCCCCAGAGCTCCTATTGAAGGAAATTTGAGAGAGTAAGCTGCAGCAGCCAGACACGAGACCATGAGGCTCAAACTAGTGATTACATTGGGCCTCAGACCTAAAGCTCCGAGTTGCACCCCTACCGGTTGCATCGCTTCCTCATATTTCGCTCGAAGTCGCCCCAGCAACTGAAATCACCCGACGCGCATAAACAACCACACCTAATGACCGTTTCGTCCGCGATGATTGTATCGCATCAATATTGGCCCTCGAAGAAAATCGAGGGAGTTGTTCGGTGGCCAGAAGGGTAGATAGAATCAAGTTTTTCAAGCACCATCACTCATCAGGTGCAGATTTCGATGGGAAAAGTGGCCAAAGGACAGCAATGTAGTGTGGTCGGTTGCGGGGCTTCGGCCATCCGTTCCATTTCACCAGACAAAGTATCACGTACAGGCGTAAACATCGGCTCGGCTCGGAGAGCCTACCTGTGCAAGACCCACTATAGGGAGTTCAAGAAGCTCTCCCGCAAAGATCGACAGATCGAGAAGTGGCGCTTTTCAGCGTGATCCGCATTCATCGAGCAAGATGCTAATAGTACCTACAAACCAACATGAGATGCTTTCATATGAGACTCTTATTGCTACACTGTGAGTACTTCGAGTACACAGTACGTGAACAAGCGGTCAAGAACCCTGAAGAGCTTAAGGACGAGAGCAAAGTAGGCAAATTAGAGAACGTTCTTGTGGCTTTCTGCACGGTCGAGAGAGAAGACGAAGCAAATCCTGAAGATGTAGCAGCAAGCGCAGCTGAATCTGTCGCTGAAGTGGCGGATTCGGTGAGGACGAATCGGATCCTAGTCTATCCGTATGCTCATCTTTCAAGCAGCCTTGCCTCCCGCGATACCGCAATCCCAACTCTCAAGGAACTTGCAAGCCGATTACTCGAGCGCGGATACGAGGTGCACCGCAGTCCATTCGGTTACTACAAGAGCTTCAACCTTCGATGCCTCGGCCATCCGCTCTCAGAGCTTTCGAGAACAATAAGGCCACAACAAGCGAAAACTGCTCCAAGTGTCATCCAAACCTACTACAAGATACTCGCGCTCGATGGGAAGCTCTACGATCCTGAAGATTACAAGTTCAAACCGGGAGAGGAGGAGTTTCAGGTGCTGGTGGAAAAGGAAGCTCTCAAGAAAGGCTTGTCAGGCGGAGAACCACGGTACTTGGGATACTGCAAGAAATTCGGAATCGAATGGGAAAACTTCTCAGATCAAGGTCATATGAGGTACGGTCCAGAAGGGGTAATGATCTTCGACCTAATCAGCGAATACTCCTGGGATACGGTCAAATCAATTGGCATCCCGATCTTGCAGATCAAAGGCACGAATATGTTCGACCTATCCGTGCCTGCAGTAAGAGAGCATGCAGATCTTTTCGGATCCAGACTTTATCGAATTGAATCTGAGAATAAGAGTTTCGTCATGAGATACGCCGCATGCCATCAGCAGTTCGCAGCGGTGCGCAATTGGGCACTAAGCTATAGACAGCTTCCATTCGGAACATTTGAAGTGGCTGACTCATACCGCTTGGAGCAGAGCGGTGAACTTCTTCTCGCGTTCCGAGTTAGAAAACTGCACATGCCAGACTGCCACATATACTGCAAGAGTATGGATGAAGCAAAGGCCGCGACGCTAAGACTCCATGACAAGATCTACGAGGAGATAGAAAAGCTAGGACGCGATTACGTTTCCGTCTATAACATAACTCAGAGTTTTCTGGACGCGAATAAGGAGTACGTGATGGAGTTGGTCAGACGTGAACGCAAGCCCGCTCTACTCAACTTTGTGCCGGAGGGAATTTACTACTGGGTTCTGAACATAGAATATCACATAATAGACGAGCTCGATAGACCTAGAGAGATTGCGACATTCCAGATAGACATTGGCAACGCAAAACGGTTCGGAATTTCTTTCGTGAGCGAGAATGGCGATAAGGAATTTCCGTCGATAATCCACACCGCCGTAATTGGGTCGATCGAACGATACCTGTTCACTATCTTAGATCAGTGTGCGAGAGTGGAAAAGAAAGGGGCAAAGCCCTCTTTGCCGCTCTGGTTATCGCCTACTCAGGTTCGGCTGATTCCTGTCAAATCGGAATTCGTTGACTTTTCAACGAACCTCGCCACAAAACTCACGAGCCACTCAATAAGAGCAGATATTGACGATAGAGATGAGAGCGTCGACAAGCGCGTGAGAGACGCGGAGCTAAGTTGGATACCATACATTGTCGTCGTCGGCAAGAAGGAAGTGGCCTCAGACCAGCTCGCGGTGCGTCGCCGCATTGATGGGAAGCAATACAACTGCGGGCTAGCCGATCTCGTGAAGGAAATAGTTGCGTCTACCGAAGGATACCCTCGGATGCCTCTGAAGTTGCCGCTGCTGGTTAGCGAGAGACCTGGGTACAAGCAGGTTGTATGAGGTTCATTTTTTCTCAAAGCTTATATTGCTTTCAAAAGCTACTTGGCAGGCGAGCTTGTGAAAACGGATGAACAAGGACCAAGGCTACGGCTTCGCAATTTTCATCTTATCGATAATAATCGCGATAGTCTACCTTGCTGCGTTCTTTTCGCCCTTCATCCCCGGGCTGCAGGGCGCCGGCTGGCAACAATGGGCAATCGGCATACCCGTCCTGCTCTTCGTGCTCCTAGTCTTGGTGATATCTGGATGGATTGGCTGGACTATGCTCACTACGCCACCACCCGCCCCACTTGAACCCGAGAAAGTGAACTCCCCATCTACGCCTGGGAACGATGCTCCAGCGTCTTCAACCAGAAGAAGACGAAGACGAAAGTAAGTTGCGCTTGGTTGTTCTAGTTCCTTGTCCTAGATGACGCTTTCTCTCGGATAGACCTCGATCCCCGCATCGGTTATTCTGTATGGTCTAGGCTGGCGATCAATTGCTGTTTCTCGCATCTTCTCGACCTGTATGATGCGCTCCATGGTCCTTCCTGCGGGAAGGGTTTGCATGAGTATCACTCCGTGGACAAGATATTCCTCTATCTGCACCATTCTGCCCTTGAGGCCCACTCGCCTAAGTTCAGATGATAGTACGCAGGTGGCGCCTGTGTCTGCCAGTGCTTCTACCAGATCCAACAGAGCTTTGCGCCGCTGGCTCTCGTCAGCGTATTGAAAGATTAGCGTGGATAACGGATCAACCACAATCCGTTGAGCGCCGATCGCTTTCGCGCTATTGCGGACGACCTCCAGCAAGCTCACCAACGAGAAGTCCTGTTTGCCAATTGTGAGTTTCCCTATTCTGACTTCTCCCGGAATGGTTCGTATGGGCGATGCGTCAACGAATGAGAATTTCCCCGACTTCTCTGCGGCTTCCATGTCCCAGCCGAAAGCGCTCATCTCACGCCAAAAGTGGCTTCTAC
>Ga0315282_10006596_pt1 | contig 19350 bp, 11 predicted proteins | sample YL17G07_20_MG_FD_203693 | JGI IMG/M metagenome (GOLD analysis project Ga0315282, IMG submission 203693) | Sediment microbial communities from Yellowstone Lake, YNP, Wyoming, USA - YL17G07_20 | ecosystem: Environmental > Aquatic > Freshwater > Lake > Sediment | place: USA: Wyoming | collected... | reverse complement strand
CCTGCCCACCCGCATGTTGATTGCTTCGGCACGGCAGTGCCGAAGCCCGCCTCATATTGCCTCAGCACGGTGGTCCGTAGGGCAGGCTTTAGCCTGCCCGCTCTCTTGTCCCGCCTGGCGTAATAGCTCCTGCGATCTGACCTGTCAGACCTGAGATCACCCCCGGCGCCCGCCTCCTCCCTCCTCCCTGCTTCCTCCTCCCTCCCGTATTTGACCCCGCCCACCATCCCGGTGGCGTCTGTGCAGCGAGTGGTGGACCTGCTGATAGCCGAGGCCGAGGGGCTAGCCACGCCGCGTCGAATCTCCCCACATCCTGAAGCGCAGAGAAACCTCCGTGTCCAAAGACCTCCAGGCACTGTCCAGGATGCTCGACTCCGCCTCGCTTCGCCGACTGGCCGGGGAGCGGTCTTACGAGCGGGGCGTCGGCTACCACTATGAGGGGCGCGTGCTGTCGCCCACGGAGTACGACGGCGTCGTCACCGCCAAGGTCCGTGGGACGCGGGACTATGCGGTGAAACTCTGGGTCGAGGAGGACCGCGTGCAGCACTCCTGCACGTGCCCGATGGGGGACGACGGCGCGTTCTGCAAGCACTGTGTGGCCGTCGCGCTGCAATGGACCGAGGGGACGAAGGCCCGCTCCTCCCGCCGAGCCGGGAAGGCGACGCTGACGATGGAGGACGTCCGCGCGCATCTTGCCCGAGAGGACAAAGAGGCCCTGATCGAGTTGCTCATGCAGCAGGCAATGGAAGACGCTGACCTGCGCCGGCGCTTGATGATGCAGGCGGCAAGGCAAAGCCCCAAGGGGTTGGACCTCGGTCCGTTCTATGCCGCCATTGATGAGGCCGTGCTGGTGACTGGGTTCGTGCCGTACCGCGAGACGCACGCCTACGTGCAGGGCGTGTATAGGGTGGTCGCCTCTCTGCGCGACCTACTCACCGAGGGCCACGCCGTGGAAGCCATCGAGATCATCGAATACGCGCTCTCCAGGGTGGAGGGCGCGATACAACTGGTGGACGACTCGGACGGCTACATGGGCAGCCTTCTGGGGGACCTGCAAGAGTTGCACCACGCGGCCTGCGCCCACGCGAAGCCCGATCCCAAGGCGCTGGCCGAGAAACTCTTCCGGTGGGAGACGGAAAGCGAATGGGAGACCTTCTATGGCGCCGCCGATGTCTACGCAGACGTGTTTGGCGAGGTCGGTCTGGCCAGGTACCGGGAACTCGCGGAGGCCGAGTGGCAGAAGGTGGCGCCGCTCCGCCCGGGGGACGACGCCACGGCGAAATCGGGGTGGCGCTTCCGGATTACCAGCATCATGGAGCGGCTGGCGCGTCACACGGGAGATCTGGACGCGCTGATTGCGGTGATGGGGCACGATCTCTCCGTGGCCTATGACTTCCTCCAGATCGCGCAGGCCTGTAAGGAGGCGGGCCGGCGGGAGGTGGCCGTCGAGTGGGCGGAGCGTGGGGTGGCGGCCTTCCCGGAACACACCGATGGGCGGCTGCGTGAGTTCCTCGCCCAGGAGTACCACCGCCTGGGCCGGCACGAGGCGGCGATGGCTCTCGCCTGGGCCGAGTTCGCGGACTATCCCGACCTCGGCCGCTATCAAAGACTCAAGGGGCATGCGGACCGGTGCAAACGGTGGCCCTCCTGGCGGGACAAGGCCCTCGCCCATGTCCGGGAGACGATTGCCAAGGCCAAGTCCGAGGCGGCGAAGAGCCGCGCGAGCTGGTTCGTCGATCTACCGGACAGCTCCGTCCTCGTAGAGATACTGCTGTGGCAGAAGGACCTCGAGGGGGCCTGGCGGGAAGCGCAGTCGGGGGGATGCCGGGCCGACCTGTGGATGAGGCTGGCCGAGGTGCGAGAGAAGCAGCATCCCGAAGATGCGCTCCGCGTCTACCAGGCCGCCGTCGAACCGACGGTTCAGCACAAGAGCAACGACGCCTACGCGGAGGCAGTTGATCTGCTGCGCAAGGTCAACGCCATCATGCTGCGGCTGAAACGGGGGGCCGAGTTCCAGCAGTACGTGGCCTCCCTCCGCGCCGCCCACAAGCCCAAGCGCAACTTCATCAAGCTCCTCGACGCGGCGAAGTGGAGCGCATAGAGCCCGCGGGCCTGCGCGGTTGGTGAGACTGGCCCCGATCATTCCCAGATGGGAGGGAAACGGCGCAAAGGCAGCGCCCGGGCGGTGAAAGGGACCAGTCTGTCGCGGAGAAGATGGACGGGCCGGCGCGCTTCTGTCACGCCTCGCGCGGGGACTCGAAAAGATCGGGCCGGAGTTGCCTGAGCGTCTCGATCCCCTTCATTAGTTCAGGCCAATCGTCCGGCTGCTCCCCGGTCGTCTCAACCAGTTGCCGAGCGTTCCCCACGACCGTCGCAAGCCGGTCGGAGAAGGCCCCGGGCTCTCCCTGGGCCAGTGCCCGGTAGATCTCCAGCGCCTCCTTGTAGCAGCGCCGCGCCTCCGCTCGCTCGCCCAGGTCGGCCAACACGAGCCCGAGGTTGTAGAGGGTCATCGCGAGGTCAGGCCGGTAGGCCCCCGGCTCGGCCTGCGCCGATTCCCGATAGGTCTTCAGCGCCTCCTCGAGGCAGCGGCGCGCCTCCCCCGACTCCCTCAGGTTGGCCAGCAGGAGACCGAGGTTGTTGAGGGTCATCGCGACGTCTGGTCGGTAGGCGCCTGGCTCGGCCCGGGCCAGTTCCCGCCAGATTCCCAGCGCCTCTTCGTAGCAGCGGCGCGTCTCGGACCACTCCCTCAGGTCGGCCAGCAGGTTGGCCAGGTTGTTGAGCGTGGTAGCGACGTAGGGCCGGTAGGCTCCCGGCTCGGTCTGCGCCAGTTCTCGTCGAATCACGAGCGCCTCTTCGTGGCACCGGCGCGCCTCCGGCCGGTCGCCCGAGGCGCGCAACAGATTGCCCAGGTTGCAGAGGGTGGTGGCGACACATGGGCGGTAGGCCCCCGGGTCGGCCTCGGCCAGTTCCCGTCGAATGACCAGCGCCTCCTTGTAGCAGCGGCGCGCCTCCGCGCGCCCCCCCAGGTCGGCCAGCAGGGCCCCCAGGTTGTTAAGGGCCGCCGCGAGCTCAGGCCGGTAGGCTTCAGGCTCGGCGCGGGCCAGCTCCCGGTGGATCCTCAGCGCCTCCTCGAGGCGGCGGCGCGCCTCGGGCCGCTGCCCCAAGTCGGCCAACAGGATGCCCAGGTTGTTCAGCAGCTTGGCGCGCATCCCGGGATGCCTATGAACTGGACCAGCAGTTTGGCCGACGACGTCTAGAGAGACTCTGAGATCACGCTCGTAGGATCGGAAGAGGCGAAGCCGGTACTTCTCAGCGCCGATCTGCATAACCGCGTTCAGGAACGGCTCAACATCTCCGAAGTGATAGAGGTGCAGGGGCAGCGCGTCGAGGGCCTCGGGGTCTGACTTGTTCGCGTCTAGGTCGCGCTGGTAGAGGGCGGCGGCGCGTCGGTGGAGGTCACGCCGGGTGTCGCCGGACAGTTGAGCAAGGATGAACTCGCCGAACGTCGCGTGGAACAGGTCGAGCTGCTCTCCCTCCTCTTGGCGCAAGCACTTCGCGACATCGGCTTGCAGGGACAGGGAGAGGAGGTCCGTCTCATCGAGGTTCGCCTCAGGATAGAGCGCGGCCAGCCGAGCGCAGGACGTCGGGCAACCCAGGATGGCGAGGCCGCGAAGCATCTTCAGGGCATCCCCGTCGTCCTCCACAGCGGCCTTATAGAGAAGTTTCAGAAGACCGGTGATCTCCTTGGGCGTGCTGTTGGCAGCCTTCAACAACTCATCGAGAGCTGCCGGCGCTTGCGGAAGCTGTCCGAGCGCGATAGTCAGGGGTAGGGCCCAGCCCTTGTACTGCCAGAAAGCAGTGAGGAGGTCCTCGGGCGGCGCCTCCGAAAGAGCGCGCCAAACCTCGCGCGTTTCCCAGGTGCGCGTGATCAGACGGTCACTCTCGGAACGGGAGAGAGACCCGACCCCGCCTTCGGGAATGCGGGTGACCTTGGGCGCGACCACGAGCGTCTGGGATTCGGCGAGCACATCATCGGGACGCTGGGCGAAGAGAATGGTCACCTTGTCCGGCAGGTCGCGCGCGAGACTCCCCCAATCCGCTTCGACCGACTTGTCCAGGTACTTCTCCGGGTCGAACATCAGCACAAGGCGCTGATGTCCCTTCAGTAGATGAGAGGCGTACCCGAGGAATTGCAGGAAGCGGTCCCGCGCGAAGCGCTTGTCCTGCGGTAGTAGCAATTCCAGCAGCTCCCCGAGCGACTTTGACGCCCCGAGGCCGGGGAACGCGCCGACCCCCTTGAGCAGGCCCCTAAACTTCTCAGCCTGGCCGGGTGCGCGCCAGAGAAGACGGCGTCTGGTGAAGTCCTCGATGTTGAGCAGATCGCCCATGAGTCGGGGCAGGAACAGGTCGGAGGAGTCGTTCGCGTTGAGGCGATAGAGGAGCGAATACCGGCCCTCGTCCTGGCCGAACAGGCGATGCAGTTCCTCCAGGATGGCCGACTTCCCGCGGCCCTGCTCGCCGACGAGGAGAATCAGCTTTCCCTCCGGCTCGGCGACGGCCCTCTGGAGCGCCTCCAGTTCCTCTTGTCTACCGACGAAGATAGGGGCGTCGGGCATGGGGGCCCCTCCGACGGTGCGATGGTTGCATCGTTCGGCGTGGGGGTGGTCGGTTCCTTGCGGGCGAGACCGGGGAGAAGATCTTCGCAGGAGGGGTGAGACCGCGGGGAAGGCGGGCCGTGATGGTGCGTGGCGACCCTCCGCGGTCGCCCCAAGAGCTGTCCGCCGCGGCCGCTTCCGACTCTCCCCTCTTCGCCTCCCGGCGCCGCAGGCGCCGATTCCTGCGCGGTGCGGCGCGCTGTTCGCCGCGGCCTTTGTCCGTGAACCCGTCCGAATTGCTCCCGCGCTTCGCCCCCCGCCAACCGGGACGTACCACCCTCCACCCTGCAGCCTCGGCCTCATGCGTGGGTGCGCCGGGCCAAGCGGCCGCCCGCCGCCCGGTACTCCTTCTCGCTGATGCTTCGGTGTGGCGCTCGACCCTCGCTCGGGTGGGAAGTGCCCGTGTGCATTCTCGTGCCTGGCCGTGAGGGCGGGGGGGCGAGGGTCGAGCGCCGGAGAGAGTCGCACAGGCGTCCCGCCTGTGTGAGTATGGCCGTCTCCCCCCACTGCTCTGCCGCCTCACCGACGGTCCCTTACTAGTTAGCCTACGCCCCTCCGTCCCGCTTCCTACTCTGCCTTCTGCCTTCTCGCTGTTTCTTTCCCTAGCCCCTAGAACCTAGCCCCTAGCCCCTCTTCCTGTCCAGGTCACAAAACCCCCTTTTCCCCGCGAATCAGATTCGCGCCCCTGCGCGCACCGACCCCCCTCCCTGCGCGCAGGGAGAAACGCGAAACGCTCCACCCTGGCCGAGAACGGCGCTAGACGGCCGCTGGCCGGAACGCCGGCAAATCAGATTCGCGGCCCCGCGAATCACATTTCCATCGCAACACGCACGTTTACAAACCCCCCGAAATCGTGTACAACTACACCGTCATTTCGATCGGCCTTCAGCCTCTCAATCGGTCACACGTATAACTGAAAAACGATGACTAATCAAGCGACAATGCAGGGTGTCACAGGTCGGTGGGGCGGGTCTCCGACCCGCCGCTCCCGCCCTGGCCGCACCTATAGCCACGGACACACCGCGGCCCCCTCCGCGGCTCTCGCCGCGTCCTTCCCGCGCCCCCAATCCCGAACCCCGAATCCCGAAACCCGAACCCCGGCTTCCCCCGCACCGCCGCCCTCCGCCTCTTCGCCTCAGCACCGCGGAGCGGTGCGACTCGCCTCTTCGCCTTCTCGATCTCGATTGCCGCTCTTGCCGCCCCCTTGCCGCAAACCTGCCGCTCTTCTGCCATCCGTTCTGTGCCTCCTGGACCAGCCTGACGGGCTTCTAGGCGAAAATCGCCCTCCGCGATTGCCGCTTTCGACAAAATCGCGAAGAGCGGCCGAAAGCGGCCATCCCCGCCGGCCGTGTCCCTCCCGGTCTCCGCGCTCCTCCGCGCTTGCCCGCCGGCCGATTGGCGGGTTCATCTGCGGCCCTTCCCCCGCGCCCTTCCCCTGCCGGACCCCGAAACCCGGCATCCGCCACTACCCAGCAGTGCGAGCCGACCGCATTTCCGGTCTTGCCGCGTCGGCAACCCCATCGGAAATTCCGCGATCCCCCTTCCAGCCCCGCCTGGACCCATTCCAGCCAAAATCCGCCCCGAGATTTCCGATTTGCCGAAAACTCCAAAATCGGAAATTCTCGGAAATCCAGCACCATTCTGCCCAGCCTAACCGTGCGGCCCCTTGCCGCCTTTCCTCCTGGCCCCTGTACCCTCGCCCCCGCCGTTTTCCCATCTTTGCCCACCAATTGCCCACCAATTTCCCACTCGTTTCCCACTCGATTTTGCCCTACAACCCACCCAGGTTGCCCCAGGACGCAAAATCGGCCCTTGCTTGTTTCCCACTTTTGAGAAATCGCGATTTTGGGCACTTTTGGGAAACCACCGTTCGGTCGTTATCTTACCTATCCCCTATCCCGTGACAGGAGCCTCCCATGACCCCCACCACCCCTAGCCTCTGGCCCATCCCCCAGGAATTGACCCCTCGCCCCGACTCCCTCCGCCTCGGTGAGTGTGTGATCGTCCTGCCCGCGCGCGCCGATCGCGCGCGCGCCGCCCTCGCCCAACTCCTCGCGGACATGGTCCTGGACGACTACAACCTGGTCGTCCCCATCGTGCGCGGCAAGGCGCCGAAGGAGAAGATGCCGATCCGCATCGGGATCGCGGGGGAGAGCGGCGTGGCCACGCCGGCCAACCTGCCCGGCGCAGAAGGATATCTGCTGAGCGTGACCGCGAAGGGGATCGAGGCCACCGGCCGCGACCGCCGCGGCGCCCAATACGCCATCGCCACGCTGATGCAACTCATGGCTCAGGAGGGGAACGACGTGCTGGTGCGCGGCGCGGAGATCCGCGACTGGCCCTACAAGCCCGTGCGCATGGTCCACCTCTATCTCCCCGGCGAGGACCACCTGCCCTATGCCCGCCGCTACCTGCGGGATTTCCTGATCCGCTACAAGTACAACGGCCTCTTTGTCGAGATCGGCGGCGGTGTGCGCCTCCCCAAGCGGCCGGAGATCGCCGCGGGGTGGCGCCGGTTCGTGGACGACCTGCGCGCTCTCGGCGACATGGTCCCCGTGTATGGCGAGCACTGCCCCCTGGGCCCCAACGGCCGCTTCTCCGATTCCATTCACACCCACCTCGCCGACGGCCGCTTCCTCCAGCCCGAGGACCTGACGCAGTTGGCGAGTTGGACGCGGTCCCTCGACCTCGACTTCGTCCCCGAAGTGCAGTCCCTCATGCACTGTTTCTACCTCGCCACCGCCTACCCCGACATCGCCGAGCTGAAGGAGGCCGCCTTCCCCGACTCCTATTGCCCGTGCAACCCCAAGTCTTACGAGATCCTCTTCGACGTGATGGCCAGCTACATTGACCTGACCGGCTGCAAGAGCGTCCACATCGGCCACGACGAGTGGCGCGCCGGCGGCCTCTGCCCGGAGTGCTCTCCGCGCGACACCGGCGAGTTGTACGGCGACGACGTGGTGAAGATCGCGCAGTGGCTCAGCGCGCGCGGCCAGGGCGTGTGGATGTGGGCCGACCACCTGATCCCGCGGCACAACGGCCTGGGCGGCAGCCACCGCGGTGGCAAGGTGTGGTACGACCACCCGCAGACCATGAAGGCCGCCGAGATCATCAAGGCCGGCGCGCCCTTCATCACGCTCCTGAACTGGTCCCACTACCTCGGCAAGCGGGAGGGCGACGATATCCTCACCGACCTCGGGTTCCGGTGGATCTTTGGCAACTTCCATGGGCCGTCATTCAAGGATTGGCCGGAGCGCAGCGCGGTGCCCAAGGCCCTCGGCGCCGAGGTCTCCTCCTGGTGCGCGTGGGAGGACTTCGAGCTGGGCATGATCCACTATCCCGACGCCGTCTACTGCGCGAACCTCCTCTGGTCCAACCACTGGCCGGAGATCAACGAAGCGAAACAGCTCACCGCGCGCCAGATGCCCCTCCTCCGCGACCGCATGCGCCGGAGTTGGGAGAAGCCCCGCCTGTGGAGCGTCGCCGTCGGTGCCGACCGCAAGCACGTGATCCCCATCGCCGCCGCCTGCAATGCCGGGCCGAAGGGCGAGACCTGGGACCTCAGCGGCCTTCGAACCGGCCGCGGTGAGTACGAGGGAGTGCCCTACGAGATCGCCGCGGGGGAGAAGGTGGCCGTCGTCGCCGCGCGCGGGCACCAGCCCGCCGGCGCCTATCCGCACGCCTCCGCCCCGATCCCCATCGGGGGAGAGTATGGTAGCTTGATATTCTGGCAAGCGTCCAGCGCCAACGGCGCGCACCCCATGCACGCCGGCGACGGCACCAATCACCCCCGGGAGGCGGCCGAGCTGCTCGGCTGGTACGAGATCCGCTTCGAGGACGGCCTCACCCGGGCCGCCGAGATCCGCTGCGGCGAGAACGTGGGCGCCTGGGACGACGGCTTCCGCCACCTCTACTACGCCCGGGAAATCCCCGTCGGCACCCTCCCCGACGGCCGGCCCCTGGTCCTTTGGGGACTGGAATGGACCAACCCGCGGCCCGCCGTCCCCATCACCTCGGTCGTCTTGCACGGTGCCAAGGGCTTGCCGCAAACCCGGCCCGAAGGCGAGGTCTCCGACGCCCGGCCCATGCTCTTCGGTATCACCGCCGTCGAGACCCCGCGGTGGGTTGACCGCCGCCCCGAGTATGGCGGCCGCCCGCCCGGCTTGGAGAACACTGTAGGGGCGTGATTCATCCCGGCAACTAAGTGCTTATAAAGTAAGAGAGAAGGAGGGGGGCGGCCATGCGAACGTCGGCCCGGAGTGTGGTACCCCATACCTGCACGAAGAAGAGCCGGGCTAACCGCCTCCCCGCTTCGCTATTGCTCGAGGGGCTAGCCCGGCTCATGCCTTGTCTTAGCCGCGGCGCGCACGAACCCTTCCCTATTCTCCCCCTGTCCGTGTCCGCATACACCCCCACCTCCGGGGCCGTGGTATGGTCTTCAACGAGACTGCGCTTTGTGGCCTGTGGGGGAGGAGATGTACTGCTGGCAGTGCCGCGCCAGGCTGAGACCGCGCGCCCGGACGTGCCGCCGGTGCGGCGCGGCCCTCGACCCTCCGTTGCTCCCGGTCAAGCGCCGGCGCCTCCCCCCGCGCCTGACCTCCGCCGCCCTCACCGCGGCCTGCGTCCTCGGCCTCCTCGCCGCGGGGGCGGCCTACCTCCGTCCCCCCAACCTCCGCACCGTCCCCGTGCCCGACCTCGTCGGCCTGACCTCCGAAGAAGCCATCGCGACCCTGGCGCACCTGGGACTGATCCCGCAGGTCACCCGCCGCGAGTCCGGGCGGTCCGTGCTCTGGAACCGCGTCCTCCAGCAGAGCCCCTCACCCGGCCTGTCCGCGACTCGAGGCGAGCGGGTCAGTCTTCTGGTCTACCATCAGCCGGGCACCATCCCGAAGTCCTACCGCGACCCTCCGCCGCCCGCGACCGGCTCAAGGCCGGCCCCGCCCCCCGAGGCCGACGCGCCCAACCCGCCGGCCAACCCCTACCGCTTCACCGGCGTCCCCAACGTCGTCGGCCAGACCACCAAGCAGGCGACCGCGCAACTCGCCCGCGTGGGGCTGACCCTCAGGGCGCAGGGACGAGAGCACAGCGCCCGCGTGCGGGCCGGGCGAGTACTGCGGCAGTCACCCGCGGCTGGCCGCGCCGCCCCCCACGACGACCTCGTCCGGGTGGTCGTGAGTTCGGGCAAGGCTCCGCACTCCGTCTCCGCCGCCAGGCGGAACCGCCCGTTTCGGTGGGAGTTCCCTATCCGCCACGCCGGGTGACCGTCCCACTCACGTCGCTCACCGAGATCGTGCCCTGCACCGCCTCGAGGGTGGCACTGCCGCTGACGTCCCGAATGTCGAGATCGCCCACGCGCGACCTCGCCGACACCGACCCCGAGATATCGTGGAGGCTGACGTTGCCCGCGCCGGTGTCGGCGGTGGCCGAGCCGGAGATGTCGTGCGCCTCGATGTCCCCACCGCCAGTGTGGACCTTGAGCGAGCCCGAGATGTCGCTCGCCTTCACCTCCCCACGCCCGCTGATCGCGTTGACGCCGCCGGAGATGTCGCTGACCTCAATCGAGCCACTGGCCGTCTGGACCGACACGCCTCCGGAGGCGTCGCGCAGGCGGATGTCGCCGCCGGCCGTATCTGCGCGTACCGAACCGTTGATGTCTGAGAGCGTAAGGTTCCCCCCGCGGCTGCCTACCCTCGCCCACCCGTTGATCTCCGAGCAGGTGACGTGGCCCCGGCCGGTGTTGAGCGTCACGCTGCCCGAAATGGAGTCCGCCGCAATGTTGCCGGAGGCTGTGTCGGCCGTCACACTCACCCCCTCCGGCACGCCGAAGCGGAACGTGACCTCCTCGTCCGGATGCTCCGCACTCCCCAACTCGAACACGAGGCGGGAGCCATCCTGGCGCGGCGCGACGGGAATCCCCCCCGCCCAGCCGCTCGGCAGGCCTTCCCCCTCCGCTACCGGTTTGCCCACCGCCAGCTCGAGCATGCCCTCCTCCACGCCTTCGAATACCAGGTGGCCGGCGTGGCACTGGACCACCAACTCGCGATACTGGTCATGGAAGGCCCAGTCCTGCCACCCTCCCGCCAGCGCCCACCCGGTGATCACCGTCTCTTCCATCGGCGCCACCGCGGGCGCGGGCGGGGCCGGAGCCGGGGTCACCGGCCCTGCCTCGGCCCGCCCCTCCCTGAAGCCGCCGAAGCTCACCGAGCACCGATCCTTCAGTATCTGCAGCAAGGCGGCCCGCCCATGAGTTGCCCCGAAGTTCACATAGGAACCGATCTTCGCCCGAAGCAACTCCTCGGGTACGTCATCCGCGATGGCGAGCACGCCGAAGTTGGTGTAGGTCGAGTCGTCTCCGACCCGCTCCAGGAACTCGCGGGTGAGCGTCGCCGTCGAGAAATTCGCGTGCCCGCCCGGGCCAGTGCCCCCTCCCACCCCGCGCCGGCCCCCCAAGGCCTGCGGGATGGTCGCCCTGATCTGCTCGGCCAGGCCCCGGACGACGTCCCGCCAGTCTATGGACCGGGGGCCGCGCCAAACCTCCGGCGCAGGTTCGGGGACCGCGACCTGCTTTGCCTCCGCCTTCTGCGCCTGCTCGAGTGCCTCCAGCAGTCGAGCCGCCTGATCCACGTTCACCGTCCCTGCCTGCAGCATCTCCAGTATCCTGCGTCGCTCCGCGTCCATCTCTCGCCTCCTTGGCTCCAGCACCGCTTACTTGGCCAGCTCTCGCAACTCCGCCGCGGCGTCGTCGGCCGATACCTCTCCGGCCGCCAGCCGGTCAATGATCTCCCGCCGCCGCGTCGCCTTCTCTTCCCGCGTCTCCGCTTGCGCCTTGCTGGGCATATAGCCAAGCGCTGCCAGCAGCCCGTCCACCCGCGCCCGCACCGTCGGGTAGGACAGGCCCAACGCCTTCTCCATGTCCCGCACCACGCCGCGGCAACTCAAGAACACGTCCAGCAGCCGCCTCTGCTCCTCATCGAGGGAGCAGAACTTGCACCCCCGCTCGAACTGGCCCTGCAACCGCAGGTCACACGCCGCGCACGTCAACTCCGTCACCTGAAGCGGACGGCCACATCCCGGGCAGTTGGCAATCTGCTTGCTCATAGGAGTCAATGACCTCAGTGAGAATATACGCAGGGAAAGCGCCCATGTCAAGAGGTATTCTTAACTATTTCAAGGCCACTATTGACATAATTAATAGGTCTCGGCATTCCATCTGGCTCGTCAGCGGGGTTCACCCGACGGGCCGGGCAGGATAGTCGCGCGGGCGCGGGTAAGTAATCCACCCGGCCGGCGACGCGGGCCGCTACCGCCGAGATCCTCGTGGAGGCCGCACCATGACTAACGGGTCCGTCTTCACTCGCTATGAGAAGAACCCGCTCATCACCCCCGCCGCGGTACCGGGTGCCAACACTATCTTCAACAGCGCGGTGGTGCCCTTCGGTGATAAGTACGTGGGGGTGTTTCGGGTGGACACTGATGACGGAGGCTGTGGCCTGCACGTCGGCCGGAGCAAGGACGCGCTGAACTGGGACATCGCCCCCAGGCCCCTGGATATTCCCAACCCGTACCCGGTACTCGGGCCCCAGCCCATGTTCGGCTACGACCCGCGCATCGCGGAGATCGAGGGCACCTATTATGTCACCTGGTGCAACGAGTATCACGGCCCGGCCATCGGCATGGCGAAGACGAAGGACTTCAAGGCCTTCGAGTTCATCGAGAACGTGCTGCCCCCGTTCAATCGCAACGCCGTCCTCTTCCCCCGCCGCTTCAATGGCCAGTACCTCATGTTCCACCGCCCCAGCGATCCCGGCCACACGCCGTTCGGCGACATCTTCGTCTGTTCCAGCCCAGACCTGGTCCACTGGGGGCATCACCGCTGGGTCTTCGGCCCTCGCGGCGGGTGGCAGTCAAAGAAGGTGGGCGCCGGTCCCGTCCCCATCGAGACCGACGAAGGCTGGCTCATGATCTACCACGGAGTGAAGATCACGTGCTCCGGCTTCATCTACTCCGCGGGTGCGGCCTTGCTCGACCGCGACGAGCCGTGGAAGGTGCTGTATCGCACCCGCCGCTACCTCCTCGCGCCGACGGAGTACTACGAGCGCGTGGGCGATGTCCCCAACGTGGTCTTCCCGGTCGCCACGCTGCTCGACCAAAAGACCGGCCGCCTCGCGTTGTACTACGGCTGTGCCGACACCTGCATCGGTCTCGCCTACGCGCAACTCGGGGACGTGATCGAGTTCGTGAAGCGGAATAGCTTTTCAAGCAACTGAAATCTAGCATTACAAGAACAGGGGGCATGGGTCGCTTGCCCTTGCCTCCTCATGAGTGAGTGGCTGGACCGTGACTCATAAGGAATGCTTGCTCGCCGCCTGCCGCGGGCAGCTGCCGGATCGCATTCCCTGGGTGCCGCGGCTGGACCTGTGGTACAAGGCGCAGGTCCGGGCGGGGACGCTCCCGTCGCCGTTCGCGGGGATGAGCCTGCGAGAGATCACGGAGGCCATGGGCGTCGACTACCACGCCGTCGTCCCTGACTTCCGTGACCTTCGCTCTCCCGAGGATGACGTTGACCGCTGCCTCGGGATCTACCGCCTTCGCACCATGCCGCTCGAAACCCACCTGCGCAACGTGGACCGCGAGGTGCGGATCGAGGGCGATCTCACCCACATCACCTATCACACGCCCGCGGGGTCGGTGTCGTGCGCGTTCGGCTACACCGAGGAGATGCGGGACGCCGGGGTCTCCATCACCTGGATCGCAGAGCACGCGCTCAAGGGCCCGGAGGACATCCCAGCGCTGATCCACATCTTCTCGAACCTGGAGGTCGTCCGCACCTATGAGCAGTACCAGGCGTGGCAGGAGTGGGTGGGCGACGCGGGCTTGGCCGTCGGGTACGCCAGCAGCGGGGCGTCGCCGATGCACCATATCCTGCACGACCTGATGGATCCGATGGCGCTGTTCCTGGCACTCTACGACTACCCGGATCAACTCCGCGCGCTCACGGAGGCGATGGAGCCATGGTTCCGGGCGATGCACGCGGCCCTGGTCGAGAGCCCCGCCGAGGTCGTGTTCCTGGGGGCGAACTACGACGAGACGATCACCTACCCGCCGTTCTTCGAAGAGCACATCCTGCCGTGGCTGGCGGAACTCGCCGAGGCCGCGCACGCCCGCGGCAAGCTGCTCCTCACGCACACCGACGGAGAGAACCAACTCCTCCTCCCGCTCTATCGGCGCGCCGGGTTTGACATCGCCGACTCGCTCTGCCCCGCGCCCATGACCAAGGTCACTCTGGCCGAAGCCATCGAAGCCCTGCCGGGCGTGACCATCTGGGGCGGCATTCCGTCGGTCGCGCTGTTGGAGGAGAGCATGTCTGAGGGCGACTTCCGCCGCCTTGTGGACGAGGCGGTGGCGCTGGCCCGGGGCAGAAGCCACCTCATCCTGGGCATCGCGGACACCACGCCGGCGGGAGCGAAGTGGGAACGCATTGACTACATCACGGAGGCGGCCGGGTAGGGGCGGATGCACCCAAGCCCTCCGTCTGCTATAATGTCCTCAGTCAGCTTGTGCCGAACACGGCTATCACGCGCCGGCTCCCCGAGCCCGGCGCTATCGCTATTGAGGGAATGTCACGCATGGTCAGCCGGGAACTGCGACAGAGCTTTCTGAACTTCTTTGCCGAGCGCGACCACAAGGTGCTGCCGAGCGCCTCGCTGAAGCCGACCGACGAGACGACGCTGTTCACCAGCGCGGGGATGCACCCGTTCGTCCCGTGGTTCCGGGGGATCGTCCCGCCGGCCTATCCCCGTGTGGCGACGTGCCAGAAGTGCTTCCGCGCGGATGACATTGACGAGGTGGGCCGCACCCCCTTCCATGCCACCTTCTTCGAGATGCTGGGCAACTTCTCGTTCGGCGACTACTTCAAGCGGGGGGCGATCGAATACGCCTGGGAGTATGTCTCGAAGGTGCTGCAGATCCCGAAGGAGCGCCTGTGGATCACCGTCCATCCCGAGGATCAGGAGGCGCCGGAGATCTGGCGCAAGGACATCGGCATTCCCGCGGACCGCATCGTCCCCGATCCCACCAACTGGTGGGGGCCGGTGGGGAACTCGGGGCCGTGCGGACCGGACACGGAGATCCACTGGGACAAAGGCCCCGAGTTCGGCTGCGGCCGCCCGGACTGCAACCCGACCTGCACGTGCAGCCGGTTCACCGAGGTGTGGAACCTCGTCTTCCAGACCTATAACAAGACCGAGTCCGGCCTGCTGGAGCCGCTGCCGAAGCCGGGGATTGACACGGGCATGGGGTTCGAGCGCCTGAACGTGGTGATGCAGGGCGTGGGCTCCATCTTCGAGACCGATCTCCTGGCGCCCATCCGCGCGGCTGCAGTCGCGCGCGCACGGACTGCGAATCCGTCGCTGCCGGACTCCCTCGACGCCGAAGGGGAGCTGGCCGCGCGGGTGATCACCGATCACACTCGCGCGCTGACCTTCCTCCTGGCGGACGGCTTCACCCCCTCGAACGAGGGCGCGGGCTATGTGCTGCGGCGCATCCTTCGCATCGCCTACCGGTTTGGGCGGCAGTTGGGCATCGGCCAGCCCTTCCTCTCCGGCCTCGTGCCCGCGGTCGTCGAGGTCATGGGGCCGGACTATCCCGAGGTCGTGCAGGCGCAGGACCGCACGATGGCCTGGATCGAGCAGGAGGAGAAGCAGTTCGAGGAGACGCTCGAACGAAGCTACGGCCCGTTGCTGGAGGCGATCCAGCGGGCCAAGTCGTCCGGCCTCCGCGTCCTGCCGGGAGAGGCGGCCTTCCGCCTGTACGACACGTATGGGCTGCCGAAAGAGCTGGCCTCCGACCTCGCGAAGGAACACGGCCTGACGCTGGACGAGGAGGGCTTCACGCGCGCGCTGGAGGAGCAGCGCACCCGGGCCCGCGCGCATGCGGAAAAGGAGTTCTCCTTCGAGCAGCGCTCCGGCTACCAGAGCTACGTGGCCAAGACGGAGTTCACCGGCCATCACGAGCTGGCCGGCAGCGGGACCATTATCGGCCTCGTGCAGGGCGGCGTTCCGGTGGCTCGCCTCGCCGCGGGGGAGGAGGGCGAGGTGTTCACCGATCAGTCGCCCTTCTATGCGGAGGCGGGCGGGCAGGTGGGGGACACCGGCTGGATCGAGGGCGCCGGTCTCAGACTTGAGGTGCTCGACACGCACCGCCCCGTGGAGGGCGCGCACGCGCATCTCGTCCGCGTGGTGCAGGGGACGGCTCAGGTAGGCCAGGAGGTATCCCTACGCGTCAACCGCGAGCGCCGCATCGCCATCGCCCGCGCCCACACCGCGACCCACATGCTGCACTACGTCCTTCGCAGGGTGCTGGGCGAGCATGCCCTTCAGTCCGGCTCGCTCGTCGAGCCCGACCGTCTGCGCTTCGACTTCGCCCACTTCTCCGCCCTCACCCCGGAGGAACGGGAGCGCATCGAGCAGGGCGTGGTGGAGGTGTCGCTGGAGAACCTCGAACTCCGCACGGAGGAGAAGAACCTGGAGGAGGCGCGGGCGGCGGGGGCCGTAGCTCTGTTCGGGGAGAAGTACGGCGAGCGGGTGCGCATGGTGCAGATCGGCGGGGTGAGCAAGGAGCTGTGCGGCGGCACGCACCTCGGATCGTCCGGCGCCATCGGCGATTTCGTCATCGTCAGCGAGGGCAGCATCGGCGCGGGCCTGCGGCGCATCGAGGCCCTTACCGGTGCGGAGGCGCACGCCTATCTCTCCCGCCAGCGCGAGCTGCTCAACCAGACCGCCGCGTTGCTCGCCTGCCAGCCGCAGGACGTGCCCGCGCGCGTCGAGGGGCTGCAGGCCGAGGTGCGCGCCGCCCAGAAAGAGACTTCCCGCCTCCAGCAGAAGACGGCCGGCGCGCTGGCCGGCGACCTCGTGCAGCGCGTGGAAGAGGTGAGCGGAGTGAAAGTGATCACCGCGCGCGTGGAGAATCTCGCGGGCGACGCGATGCGCACGCTGGCCGACGATCTCGTGGCCCGGCTCGGGTCCGGCATCGTGGTGCTCGGGGCGACCATTGACGGCCGGGTGCAGTTCGTCAGTGGGGTGTCGAAGGATTTGGTGGCGAGCGGGTACCACGCCGGCAACCTGGTGCGAGAGGTCGCGAAGATCGCCGGGGGAGGGGGAGGAGGGCGGCCCGATTTCGCGCAGGCCGGAGGCAAGCTTCCGGAGCGCCTGGACGAGGCCCTCGCGAAGGTCAAAGAGCTTGTCGCCGCGCAGAAGACATAACACCTGGCGACTGCTGCTGCCCCTCGTTGTCATCGCCCTGTGGAGCGAGGCCGCCTCTGCCGCGGCCGGCCTGCCGCGCTATTCCCTCCGCCGCGTCTACGGGCAGAAGCCCGGGCCGCGGGCGGTGATCATCACCATCCCCTATGTGACCTGGCAGGACCTCCGGCGCGCCAACGCGCCGAACCTGCACTTCCTCATGGAACGCGGGGCAATCGGGCTGATGCCGGTGGCAAGCGCGAGCGACGATCCCACGCGAACGTGGGCCACGCTTGGCGCCGGCCGCTCGGCGGTCGGACGGGAGGGCGTCTCCATCTACCTCACCGGGGGCAACATGCTCGTGCAAAGGATGCTCGAACTCCGGAGCGCGAACGAGATGGCGATGACGCACGCGCAGCCCGGTGCCCTCGGGGACGGACTTCGCGAGTACGGCCTCAAGGCGGCTGTGCTTGGTGGCACCCCGCACGGCTCCTCGCCTGCCTTCGTCGTTGCCGACGAGGCCGGGAGGATGGCCGCGGGCGACACGCTAAATGGGTTGCTGGTGCGCTGGAGCGATGAGGGCGGCCGCGCGGATCTCTGCTCGCTCGTCTACCAGGAACAGGTAGCCCCCTTCCTGGCGCGCTACGACGTCGTCGCGCTGGACCTCTCCACGATCATGACCGCGTTCGACGGTCGCCTGGCTCGGGAGGAGGGCGTCTCCCCTGTGCGGCGACACAGGCTGGCGGCGGAACTGCTCGCCCGGGCTGACCCGTTGGTGGGCATGGTGCTTCGCGAGCTTGGCCACACCGACTCTCTCATCGCTGTCGTCTGCCCGGAGCAGCCCTACTACGAGCACCCGGACAAGCAGAAGTCCATGGGCCCGGTGGTCCTCTACGAGACCAAGCACCCGCGCCAGGGCCTGCTGTACACAGACCTCACTCGCTGGCCCGGGTTAGTCACTGCGGCCGACTTCGCCCCCACACTGTTGGACTGGTGGGGCATCCCGACCAACACTCCCAATGAGACGATGGACGGCCGCGTCCTCCAGGTTCGCCCCGGCGGGCCCGCCGACATTGACCGGCTGGACCGCACGCTGACCGATCACTTCCGCTGGAGCTTCATCGCTATCCCGGTGCACATGGGGTTCGGCGCGCTCCTCATGGTGCTCGGGGTGGTGGCCGCCTTCTGGCGACCTCAGTGGTGGCCCCGCCTCCACCTCCCCGCGCTCGCATTCCCGCTGCTGCCGGTGGGCTATCTGCTCGCGCACGGAACCGGCGCGCCGAATGTGTGGGTGCTGATCACACTCGGCCTCGCGTTCGTCTTCGCCATTGCCGCCATCGCCCGCGCCGCCTCGCGGGCCCAGCCGGCGCCGATCTCGCTGGCCATCGCCATGCTGGCCGGCGCGGCGGTGATCGGGGCGGATACGCTCACCGGCAACCACCGGACTATCATTTCGGCCTACTCTCCGCCCCCCCTCATCGGCGGGCGGTACTACGGTCTGGGCAACGAGCACATGGGCTTCCTGGTAGGGATGGTGCTGATCGGCCTCGCGGCCTTGTGGGAGTGGCGCCCGTGGCGCGGCGGCGTCGTGGCCGCAGTCTCGGTGGCGACGGTGCTGGTGATCAGCGCGCCGTTCTGGGGGGCGAACTGGGGCGGCGGGTTCACCGCGGCCTTCACCTTGCTGCTGTTCTGGCTGCTGGCGGCGCCGCAGCGCTGGTGGCGGGCGATCCCGTTGGCCGTGCTGCTGCTCGCCGTCGCCGCCCTGCTGCCAGGGGCGATGGATCTGCTCTTTGCCCCATCTCCGCAGACGAGAACTCACCTCGGCGCCGCGATGGCGACACTGCTCTCGCACCACGGCGACGTGCTGGCCGACATCGCCCGGCGCAAGCTGGCGACGAGCCTGTGGGTGTTCTTCTATACGCTGTGGACACCCGTGCTCGGCGTGGCCGCGCTGGTCGCGTTCAGTCTTCTGCTTCGCTCCGGCGGGGCGGTGCGGCGGGCGCTCCGGGACCAGCCGAAGATCGCGGCCGGAATCGCGGCCGCGCTCCTGGGTGGGGTAGTATCCTCGGTAGTGAACGACTCCGGTGTCGTGGCCGGCGCGGGGCTGTGGTGCGCCGCGCTCGCCGCTTCGCTCTACGTCGCGGCGCGTCCGCAGGAGAGGCCCGCGTGATCGCGCTCGCGCTGGACCTGGGAGAGCGCCGCATCGGCGTGGCAATCAGCGATCCGGAGGGGAAGATGGCCCGGCCGTTGACGGTGATCGAGCACGTCGCCAGGGACAAGGACCTGGCGCGGGTGCAGAGTCTGGCGACTCAGTTCGCCGCGGCCGTCATCGTGATCGGATTGCCGCTAAACATGGACGGGACTCCGGGGCCGGGCGCGCGCCGCGCGCGCCGCTTCGCGAGTGCGTTACGGCGCCGGGTGGAGACTGACGTGCAGCTCTGGGATGAGCGACTGACGAC
>Ga0315282_10006595_pt1 | contig 19354 bp, 30 predicted proteins | sample YL17G07_20_MG_FD_203693 | JGI IMG/M metagenome (GOLD analysis project Ga0315282, IMG submission 203693) | Sediment microbial communities from Yellowstone Lake, YNP, Wyoming, USA - YL17G07_20 | ecosystem: Environmental > Aquatic > Freshwater > Lake > Sediment | place: USA: Wyoming | collected... | reverse complement strand
TCTTATACAGCATCTGGCACTGAATGGGCTCCCAAAGGCACTGAAATGGGTCGAGGAGCTAGGGCCAAGACCTATGTTGCCGTATGCCTTCAAAAGCCTCATGGATAATATAATGCTGAAAGCTTGGGATCACCTCGAATTACCTGGAGTGTTGGAATCTTTTGCTAAGGCAGCTCTCTCACGGTTTAGGCATTACGACGAGATTGTGGAAGATCGCATCGATCGACCATTCATAAGTATTTGGCACAACAGTGATGAACGACGCCACCAGGTTCTGAAGGCAACGCTTCCAATGATCTTAGAAACAGATCTGGATTGTTTAGTATATTCTAAAACGCCATTTGTAATGAGCAAGGATGTGCCATGGATGATCGGATGCAAGTTACAAAACGAGAAGATACTACGCGTATATGGGCACAATTGATAAGGAGGGTTTTCGATGGGCGTAAGCCCGACCAACTGGACGCGATCTATGCCGCTAGTCAGAACATTCCAGCTCTAGCTGAAGCCTTTGAATCACTCTTCAAGCCTATTGAGCTAAACTCGCCTGAAGCTCAAAGAATGAAGGCAGAATACTCAATGATTCAGAGATTGGAGAATATGCCTCAAAAACGTCCTACCTTAGATCCACCACCCAAGAAACGGATTGTGAGGCTCTTGGAAGATTTCGAGTCCGGCAACCTAGGGGCTTGGTGGTAATTAAATAGAGTTATGACGCTTGAGCCAAATAGTACACACTATGGGGATGACCTTGAGCCAGACTTGACGATTCTTCCCGGATGGAAGGGGGCAGATGCTACAACCAGAGTTAAAATTGTTGATGCTGCAAAAAGGTATGTATTGGAACAAGACCCAGAAACCCACAAGTGGTTGGGAACAAATATTTTATATCGTCCGGCTTATGCGGGTTACAGGGCTCTGTATCTACTTTTGCGCGAGGATACCACATTTGTATCCGTTATTCCTGCCGATATATGGAAGAAGTGGGCATCACTCATCCTCGACTATCAAATACCAAATGTCAGAGGTGAAGAACTACATCGCAAGCTAGTAAAGATGGCTTATGACAACGCCCCGGATGAGATCATCGAAAGTCTGAAGGTTCTTATAGACAAAGAGAACAGAGAGTTCAACTCCATCTTCATTACCCAGAAGCTTGAGGATTGTTGGGATGCCCGTCTGGAAAATGCTCTATTAATCAAAACAAAGGAAAGGCAGTTAAAGTCCGAGTGTATGGGTTGCTTACTCAGTGACCTTTTGGATCATGGGGTGGGGGATGCCAGAGTATTAGCCGAGTCGCTCATTCCTTTGCCACCACCTACAAATGGAGAACCAAGATCTAGGGCGATTATCGCAGCCCGTGTGCTCATGACCCATGCCAAAGATGAAGGTTGGTCGGTCGTGTGGCCAGCTATCGTACAAGACTACCAGTTTGGCCGAGAAGTGATGTCAGCGTTAACAGATTACTGGGAAATGGATGGTACCTTCAGTCAGAGGCTTACAATAGCTTGTCCCGAAATACCTCAGGCATTTGACTAGTCAACCTTAAAAGCCAAAATCGCCTGTGTTCCCGCATGCCGGAGAAGGGTTGGGCCATCCTGACCGTCAGGGAGGCTACGGCCAAGAGGATCAAGGAAATCACCCATAATGGGGATTTGACCGTCGACGAGCTCATAAATGAGCTCCTAAGCCCTTCCGACAAGGCCGGCTGGTTCACGTGCTCTACATGCGGTGCCAAGATCAAGGCGAAGAACAGGCGCGAGCACATGCTCAAGGTCCACCCAAAGGCATTGACTAGTCAAAGGAAGAGGTAATTTAGGGACAGCCTAACAAATTTCCAATTGGCGGATTTGTACATCTGGCTTGTCCAGCAGTATCCACACAATGAAGATTTACAACATCAAGGAGCTTTCATAATGGAACCTAGAGACAAGATCGCTATGTTTAGAGATTCCATTTTAAGTCACCTTAAAGAAAGCGGTACTCAGCAGGCATGTAAGGCAATTCGGCGGATCACCGACAAGTTCCCTGATCTGGATTGGTTGAAATGGACTCTGCTAGAAGCACAGGCTCTTAGCCGTCGTAGAACTTGGACTCCACCTCGGCCAGCTGATATTCTTGCAGTCGCGAGCAATAGGCAAAATCATCTCGTACAAAATGGGAATCAGCTCCTTGACGTATTAATCGAATCACTTAAACGATTGGAGGGAAGGCTTCACGGTGAGACGCCTTCTGCTATCGACCTGTGGAACGAAATCGGAAAAAACGTTTACGAACCAAAACATGAAAATGAGCTTTCTGACTATATAAAAAGGCATCTGGATCAAGATCTTAAGCAGGCTGGAATCATCGTCAATCGAGAGGTTGAAATTCGTCGTGGTTCAGGCTCAGGCTTAGGCGAACGGACCGATATTCACGTGGATGCAATTATGCGGGAACAACAGGGAGAAGAGTATAACACAGTGACTGCCATAATCGAGACAAAAGGTTGTTGGAACCCAGAACTGGATTGCGCGATGAAGACACAGCTCATGGACCGTTATTTGAAGGAGAGCCGCTGTCAGTACGGTCTCTATCTCGTTGGATGGTTCAACTGCGACCGATGGAATGATAACGATCAAAGAAAAAAGAAGTGCAAACAGCTAAGTATTTGTGAAGCCCAGATAAAATTTGATACTATGGCTACTGAGCTATCGAAAGAAGACATGCGGATCAAAGCTCTGGTTATCAACACAGCACTCCCTCCTAGCAAAGTCCAAGAACATGCTTCATAAAGGACATAGCGAAGGTCGAACATCGGCTAAAGCTAAGGGTTCCTACGGATAACCAAGCCTTCTGGGGGATGCTCTCCGAGTTCATCGGCAAGACCCAGGTCAGGGGTACGGTCACCGAGCACATGGCGGCGCTTCTCGATCGAATAGAGCGCGAGATAGGAGACGATTCTAATGGATATTAACGATGACGAAGAGGGCACTAGGGAAGATCAAGGACAACGTTTAAACTGTACAATCAGCATCTCAGCGAATCGGAGTAGCAAGTTATTTATTCAGTTTGAAAATTTTCATTAAATCTGTATTCGTGATAATTCCCACGATCTTATCTCCTTTAATTGTCAATATCGCCTGATTGGCCTGTAGAAGTGGGATTATGGCTTCTATGGGGGTATTCATGCCAACTGTCGGGAAGGACTCCCCCATGATATCCCGTACACGCAGGCTTCTAAGCTCTTCAAGGCCCATAGTGAGCATTCTACTGGTTATGCCCCTTTCGGTTATGCTGCCAACGATCCCTACATCGCCTTTTACCGGGGCCTGGCTGTATGCCTTATCCTCCATCCTCTTCCATACATCTAGTACATGTTCGGAGGCATTTGCATATTCAATTGGCATATTATGGATTTGACCGGCCATAATCGCCTTCTTTTTACTTAATTCCTCATTTTCAAGCACCTCGAGCGCATCGAATATATTTTTAGCCTGTTGATAGTTCGGGATTAAGTAATTATTTTCTACCTTCGCTATAAGGCCCCTGCTTACCTCCCCCTTCGCTCTAACCAATTTTGTTTGTTCATAGTTCAACCTTTGTGCAATCTCGGAAACTTTATCTGCGAGTTTAGCCTGCGTTAAATCAAGCGCTTTTCTCCTTTTTGCAATCTCGGTAAGTTTTGGTAGCATGATAAATAGAGTGTAGCGGGTTATAGATAAATGTTCCCTACAAGCACAAAATTATCTAAAATGTTCATATAATGTTTCCTTGCCTCTTTTAGGGGTGATAGAAAATGGATTTGAAAGTTGAGGACGTGAAAGTTGCACCAATCGAATATCGGAAGTATCTCAATACCGGAGAGCAATATATGATAAAGCTACCCGTGGATACGCTGGGCAAGCTCGGTTCGAGCACCCTCGAAAAAATCGGGTTCAATATCAGCGAGGAGCGTGGCCTCCCAGAGCCCAATGTCGATATCGTCGTGCAAACATATTCACTAGACTTTTTCATGAAAGTTGTGGACCTGCTAAAGAAAATCCAGAAGGCAGACCATGCATTCACAGCGGATAATGTCTCGATAGGTGTCGGCAAGGACCAGCCACTCAAGGTCGAGATAAAGACTGACGAATACGACGAGAAGGAACGCAAGACGTTGACGTTCTGGGTCGCGCCTAAGGTGGGGTGATGACGTATATGACGGCTATGAACCTGGAGGTAGTTATCTATGGGAGTGATGGGTGCCACTGGTGTGTCACGGCTAAGGAATTTTTCACGAAGCGGGACATCAAGTTCGAATACAAGGATGTGAGGAAACCAGAAAACCTCAAGGAGATGCTTGAGGTCAACGGTGGCCAAGAGGCAATCCCTACAATTGTCATAGGCGACCTGTTCACTATCGGTGCAGGCGAGGATAAGTTGGAAGCAATGCTGAAAGAGGCACAGAAGGCCTCTAACGAGTCGGTGTAATTTCGACGAAATAAGAAAAACACGTGAGTAGAATGGTCACGTTAAAGGAAATAGGGCTTACGGATGCGGAGATACGCAGCCTAGAAGGGGCTATAGGTGCTGTAGGGGACCGACTGGAGAAGACATCCGCCACGGGTTGGTCGCACGCTATGTATCTGGCCGCTGGTCGACAGACCGCCAAATCATTCGACCCCGATGGCGACTATGATTATTACGGTCTATTCAACTTGAGAAGTCTGGTTCCGGAATATCTCTCTGGGATACGGAGCAAGATATCTTCGGCGCTCTATGAAATGGAAAATAAATCCCGTCTTAGAAAACGGTGGCTTGAAGGGGAGGATGTGGACGTAAGATGAATAATGTGGAAATTGTGGATGACGTAGTCGTCGGTCCATATACTTTATTCATTTGTAGGGCGTGTGTTAAAAATAAGGGAATCAACATCGCGGCTTTTTGAAACCATAAGAAGGGAGGGCGGAGAGCTCTTTGAGCGCGATGATGGCTGATTTGATACCCTCGGACAAGCGCGGTGTCGGGTACTCTATCTCGTCATTGACAAGCTCCGTCATGCTCGTCTCTCCCCTGGTGGTCGGATTCCTTTACGCGACCCAGGGCTTGATCCTGGGACGCGCATAGGCTTCTGGATCACCGCCATCTCCTTCTTGGTTGCAGCCATGTTGAGCCTTCGGTTGAAGGAGACCCTAACTACGGGTAGCGGGATGGGGATCAAGGACATAGCCGAGGCATATAGGGAGCCGGTGGCCGAGATCTTTGGTGTCTGGAGGCTCGTGCCCAGGACAGCGTTTAACCTGTTTTTAATATACTCATTACCGTCTTTCTTCACTTTCATGTGTTCCCCCTTCTACATCATTTACGCCATCAACGTCCTGCACGTCGATGAATTACAATACGCGATCATGATGACCCTCCAGTCCATTGTGCGGTAAGCTAGTGGATTCCGGTCACCACTTTTTATAGTTCCGTACCCTGACGATATACGGACGGGTCTGCGGATCGTCCGTGCCACTGAGGCTGGATCCTCCTATACTTTAGCCCGATCTCCCCGACTGGCGTAAGTAGAACTGTCATAAGTATAAGGTGCACGCATTATTGATGCCTTTAGAACTTATGAACTCCCTATAGTTTGTTCATCGGACAAACGCCCAATGAAATGGGCGGCATCTCCCCCGAGCTTGTTCCATAGCTGAATTCCCCTTTAACATCATTCAATTGCCAACTATCCTATATGTGCTCTCTACACCAAGAAGCAACACTAAGCAATGTAACCAAATTTACGCCAAAAATACCAGAGGCGATCATGGCCCTTCTCGGAGAGCTTATACTCGTAGCATCTTCCCCTCCGCCTCCTGAGCAATAGACCCTGTCTATAGTATCTCAAGAGTTCCATCGAAACAGCGTTCCGCTGGGACCAGTATAATCTCAAGCCCACAACGGGGTCTTTGAGTAGGTCTTCCGCTGTGCACCAACCCCCTGGTTGTAAGGTTTCTTCTATGAATATTGTTTTCAGTGTCTCCGCCTTTATCCTGCCGCTGAGATCTAAGGGCTCCAATGGCACAGGGTATTCCCTATCCCTCTTACCTGCTTGGCGCATTTCGATATAACAGCTAGATGTTACCTATTTATCTATCAAAGGGTGCTATCCTTCATTGCGCCCTTAGTAGTTAAATCAGGATATGAACTAAATCTAGGGTGAACTGAGCAGGAGGGGCTTATTTTAGCTTCCTTTCTTGCAAATTCGACTTCTGACTTTGGGGTCTGATAATGTCCTCCAAAATGTACCAAGAAAGGGCGTAATAATACATGTGCAGAGATAGGGCTAGATAGTATCTGAAGCAGTTGATCCCACATGTAAGAGGAAGCTTTTAATTTCTCTTTCTTCAAGCATCGTCGCTTCTTAAGCACACTTATAGCTGGATTCAATGTGGATTTTTGAGATACATTCACTATCTTGACAAGCGCCAACCGTTCTTCAAGGAGCCGACTCGTTGTCTCGTAGAACTTGCACGGATTAGCGTATTGGTTACCAATTCTACACTGCCCCCCGGACTTGATGGCAATGATTTTGAGCAGACCAAGCTCTAGCTCTTTCCTCATGTCTATTTCCTCAGTGTGTTCTACGGCATCAATTAACCACGGGAGCCTAGCGCGTTGACCTATTTGGTTTTTCTATTATCATGGGGCGTGTTGCTTTGGCTTCTAGTCGTGTCGTGAGCGCCGCCAGTTGCTTCCTCATTTTGGCCATCTCCGCCTGCATTAATCAGGCGAATTCAAGATCTCACGTCATACGCCGAGACGCTCTGAGATGGCTAGTTCTGAAGAAAACGGGCTGGATGGTATTTTGACCTTGAACTCGCTCCTTATGACCTCGGTTATCCTCTCGGCCTTCCATAGATCCGTGATGAAGCCCCAGCGGCACGCTTTAGCAAAGCGGAGGGCAGTTTCATGAGCTGCCTCTCCGTGAGCTTCCTCGGCTATCGCCATCCTGAGCTCGGGGGGGGCTCAGCTAGTTCAGGCAAATTACGAATATCCATTCCTTGCTATTCAGCTTGGTTTCTTCGGCCATGTCAGGGCACGCTCCCCAGCTTGTTGCCACACTTGGGGCATTCTAGCTCCGTTCCGGGCTTGACATCGGGGGTATGCTCATCTGTGCCAAGCACTTCTCGTTGTCGCACATCAGCACCCAACCGGTTCAATAGCGCCATCGAATCCAAGCTCAAGTCCGCACTCTACGTAATGGAGAACAGCGCCTGCTTCAGGAAGCGTTGGCTCGAAGGGGAAGACATATCGCTCAGAATTATGAAACACATACTAAAAGCCATTCTAGATATTCAAATCTAGTTTTTTGTTTATAGCTGGGGATAGATTATGAGTAGCTTAGTTGAGTGAGGAGGCACCCATTTTATGTGTAAAAAGGAAAATAAGAAAAGTGGTATTTCGGCGGGAACCACGTTTCTAGGCCAAAATTCGCCAATATAAATTACCCCCATTTTTGGATGCGAAAGGAATATATAGCTCGATTTATCTTATTTCTAGCAAATGAAAGGAAAAATGAAGACTTTCAAACTGAGCAAAGGAGCGCCCGTACAGCCAAAGTCGATAAAGATGCCTCTGGACAAGATTGAGCCCCGGACCCTAAACTGCAATGAGCTGGACGATGAGGCCTTCAGCGGTCTCGTGGGGGACATAAAGGCCAATGGCCTCCGCTACCCGATCCTTGTGCGACATACTGGCCCTGACAGCTACGAGCTCGTGGACGGCGAGCATCGCTGGAGGGCCGCGAAGCAACTCGGGTGGAAGGAAATACAGGTTCAGGTCGTCGACATGAGCAAGGAGGAGGCAGAGGTTGCCAACTTCGAGCTTAACTCAAATCGTGGGCAATTAAATCCTGTGAAGGTGGCGATGCTCTTCGACGATGAAAGGAGGAGGGGCCTCTCTCAAGAGATGATTGGGCAGAAGTATAAAATCACCCAAGCTAGGGTCTCGCAATACCTCGAGACCTTGACATATCCAGAGGAGATCCAGCGCCTCCTCATAAGTCGACTTATAAAATTGGAGCATACAAGGAAGATAGTGAGCGCGCTCGACGACCAAGAGCTTCAGATCCAAGTCGCAAGGAAGGTTTCGGACGAGGGGCTGTCCGTAAGGGAAACGCAGGTCGCCATAAGGGATCTTCTCGAGGAGAAACAGAAAGAGAAGCAATGGAAGGAACAGAAGGAAGAAGAGATGTCGACCGATGATATCGGCGATAAAGATATCGAGGGGCCATCCCAGGTCTCGCCCGCTGCTGGGTCCGAGTTGAGCGAGGACTTGGCTAATGTCTGGCATGTACCTACCGAACTTCCCCCATACATGCTACTCCCATGTGGTCACAAGGTCTCAAGGCTACCCAATGACGGCCTCCCAATATCCGTAACCACAATCTTGTGTCCCTTTTGTCAGGAAGTGACCGTCTTATTGAAGGTCGATTTGAGTTTCCTGGTAAAATATAGCTGGTAAGGGGGGAAGGGATATTTGAGAAAGGCAACCTATACTAAAGGTGAGATTAACAGGCTCATAGATGGCTTACTGCATCCCTTTGCGAGAGGAGAGGACAAGGTTCCGGTCATGGTTTTGGATGCGATAGCGCACGCCTTGGTCGAGCAGGACCCAAAAAAGAGTTTGATGAAGTTCATGAGGTACACGGCGCCAGAACTTGTGGGGACTGTTGCAAGAAGGGAAGGGCATAAGCGCAGACATATTTCCTCACGACGTAGTCGATGAAGACTCGTAGATTGTAACCTTGCCACATGCTTTGATGTAGATGGCCAACAGATATGTTATTATGATGAAAATCATCTAAAACTTGATTATGGACTTTATCATTTTGCTGACCTGTTCATATGCCACATTTCCTTTCGTCCATCCCCGACCTGAGAGCCCGTTGTAGAATCCCCTCCACTCGCTAGTCATCTTTTCTCAACTCCTCTTATCGATCCCTTTTCTCGGCCTCCACTACTCTCGCCTAAGAAATCTCGGGAGCGAGCCACCTGTGCTGGTGGAAACTATAGGTGCGCTGACCTCTCCCTGCCGAGTTTGCGCGATAGCACATTTAACCGAGTAGTTTAGGAGTTTGCCGTAAGGGATCATCTTCACCTCACCTCTAACTTGGCGAGAAACTGAATATATTTCACATTTTAGCTTAATGAGAGGCGGCAGAAGGCAATATCTCGTCCACCGGAAAAGCGAAAATTCATTGGCAAATTCTTCATTTATGCGTATGTTCTTCAGCCCTACTCCCTAAGGATCTTCTCTATATTTCGTTTAAGATCCGGTAGATCTCTCATGATGGTTGTCCAAAGGAGTTCAAGGTCAACCCCGAAGTATTCATGAATAAGGACATCTCTCATTCCAGCTACCTGACGCCATGGAACATCCTGATACCTTTCCCTTAATTCCGTCGGAATCCTTTTCGTCGCTTCTCCTATTATTTCCAACCTGCGCATTACGGCATCTTGAATTTGTATTGATTTCATGAAATCGTCCTTAGAAATGTCCTTAGTATAATTCTCTATCATCTCGATGCTCTCCAAGATATGTTCCATGAAATATTTCGGATCTCTTCTCAAAGAATTGCCACCTGTTTTTCTAGGATTGTCTCCTTCAAATAAGGGTGAAGGGCATTGTAAGTTAACACATCCACCTCTCTTCCCAACTCCTTCTCCAGATCCAGCTTTAGGGATATGAGGTCCAGAAGGCTCTTCTCCCCCCTGAACTCGACGAGGATATCAATATCGCTGTCCTTCCTCATATCCCCCCTTACATAGGAGCCGAATAAGGCCGCTCGCTTGACATCATACCGCTTAAGGATGGGCAATATTTTACTTTTCATATCCTCGATATGTTTGTTCATCATGCACATCCTTACGAATCACTAAGCTGGTTCTTATTTAGCTTTTGCAGCTGAAAGGCTCTGTTTCATATCTATATTCGCCTATTTTCCCGCGCGCTGGCCCCCTTCTTGATATAGCTCCTTCTCTGGAGACACACTCTGCCCTGAATTGTTGAATCATCTTCATAAGAACCTTCAACTGAGAACAAAACTTCCTTGGGCTTTACGTTCTTCTCCCATTCGGTCTTCATGCCGCTAAAGAGGTTTTCAGCTTCCATCATAATCTCCTCCTCCCTAGCCTTCAGGAAAGCCTCCTTCGCTTCTTTAAGGGCCTTGCCCTCGGCTATGGCCTTAAGCCCCTCTAACTCGCTTATCCTCACCTCATTTTGCTTTACCCCTTCTTCAGATTGCTTAATGTTAGCATCCTTGATTTTAAGCTCGTTCCCTAAGCTCTCTATCCTCTTATCCCTCTCAGCTATTTTCTTTTCTGAGTCTTCATTTATCTGGGATAGCTCCTTTACCTTAGGTTCCCTATTTGAGAGCTCAGCCTTAAGACCTTCAACTTCCTTAGAAAGATTATCCCTTTCGAGCTTAACAGTATCGTAGTACTTTATTGCCTCCAGTTCCTTAAGATGCTGTTCAGCTTTTTTGAGGCTCATGCCCAGCTCACCTTCCCCTTCACCATGTTTTTCAATGTCGTTCATAAGTTTCGTTAACTCTTTGGTTTGAGAATTTCGCCAAGCAATCCCCTTTTGGCCCAATCCAAGATATCTAGAAGCGGAAGAGTAGTGTATTTATTTATCAAAAGGGGTCTTGAATGAATTTCATCACCGGCTTCAACTTTGTGATTTACTCCCTTTATGGCGCACACGTTCCTGACCGCCTCGTTCAAACGTAATACGAACTCGAGCGGTTGATCCTTCATCCCCGATGGATATTTGTAGATCGCGCTGAAGACCCTAGCCAGCCCAGTTCCTCCTCCAATTTTTCCTGCTTCGGCTTTTAGTTCGGAACACGGAAAGGGCAAGAGGGGCCTGACCGCGATAGAGAAGGGTGGGATCGTCAAGGAAATCCCTAGGAGCGCCGAGCCGCTGATGAGGCTGAAGGGGAAGGGGACCAAGGCGCCTGGGCCTAGCGGTAATGCCCACTGAAGGATAGCCTGCTCCGGCTAATAACGCACTTTACTTAGTAAAGTTTTTATCCTGATGGCCGACTATTCATCAGGGTCGAAATTGGACCTCATTTCGTTAACTCCTGGGGGAAGGATCGTGTCAACGCTGCAGCACGGAAAGCATACTTACAGCGAGTTGAAGTTCGAAACCAGGCTCAGCGATAGGTGGTTGACGATCAAGCTCAGGGAATTGGAACGTCAAGGCGTTCTTGAGAAGACTGGGAAGTGGTATGGTACGAGAGGGAAGCCAGTGATTTCCGCTCATGAACTGAGTTTGTATATGGTCTCTCAGGCCAGACGGATGGCCGATGAGCTCGCAAGACCGCGTTTCGTCAAGGCGATCATCCTCTTCGGAGGCGTGGCCCGGAGGAATGCCGATGAGTATAGCGATCTCGACATGATGATTGTTGTGGGCGGATCGGTGGATAGGGCGAAGAAAATGGTCCTGTCGGAGATCTCGGAACTCGAGTCGAAGTATCACATGACGATCGAGCCCTTGATCTTGAGCAAGGAGGATTTTCTGGACAATGTTCATTCGCATGAAGGCGGCATCGTCTACGGCATAGCTGAGGGATACGAAGTCCTAGTCGATAAGACGGGTGGATTCGGTGAGGCCTTGCGCAATAGAGTCGAGGAGATCAAGCGTGGCCATGATTACCTGGAGGAAGCAGGGATATGGCTGAAAGCAAAGTAGAAGTGCTGCTCAGAGTTTCCGAGGTGAACCTCGCTAGGGCGGAAAAACGGTTTGGCGCTGGAGAGTTCGACTCAGCTGTCTTTCATGCCTCGATGGCCATCGAAAGCGCCGCCAACGCTATGATCCTTGAGCTCGGAGGCAATGAAGCGAAGAATCATAGGGCAATCAGTGGCCTGACCACGGTCCTCAGAAGAGTCAATCCGGAGTTGTTCAGTGAAAAAGAGTTTATGGAATTGATCGAAAATGGAACAGAGATCCAGAGAGAGGTTGTGTATGCACGTTACCCCATTAGGGTCGCCGGCAGATGGATGACCCCTATGGATTATTATACTCAAGAGAAAGCCAAGAGTATAGTTGACAACGCCAAATCTGTAGTTAATGGGATAAAGGTGCAGCTTAAGAGAATGAGGAGCACAGATGGTTGAGTAGAGTGACGCACATCAGATTGACGCTTTCATTTAGCGCGCATAAGCTGTGAATAATTCTCGGAGATAGAGATAGCTGATGCCCTTAAAGCTTACGCGCTGATGTACAGTTAGGGCTGTTATTGATATTGTGGAGCCTATGTAGAAGAGTTTTTGGGGCGCACTGTGGATGCTTAGAGCATTAGTGGTAATCCTTTGATCAGCTTTCCTGTCACTGGGTCCAATTTGTAGCCCATTTGTTCTAGGGCTACCACGCCTATGAGGAGTTAACGTTAAATACTATACAAGCTTGTATAGTTATGATCGAAGATGGGAGCGAACGAAGAAAAGGAAAAGCGAATCTGTCCCCGGTGCAAGGGAACTTACAATTGGCTCAACGACCGAGAGATAGGAAATCAAAAGTATCGGTATGCGATTCACTCAAATAAAGGCAAAGTGGTGAAGCAATGCTACCTGGGACCTATACAAGGTTATATCGAGGTCACGGGCCTGCACGAATCGCTCGGCATGGATCTTAAAGGCTTAGTGGCTAGCGATGAAGAGAGGATAAGGGATTACCTCGACGGAATCATAAGCTCGATAAGCGACCTTAAGCTGGACAAAGAAATCCTTATCTCGCTGGCAGATAGGTTCAAGAGGATGGGGGAAGAATTGGAGAATTACGCGGCTAAGTGTGCTTCCGTCTCGGCTTGATAGCCTTCTTGAGGTCGCCCAACAAAACCTTCATTTCCTTCTTGAGGCACTTCTCGTTCTTGGGCCGCATGTACCCTAGCTGGTTGGGACTTTTTTATAAGTTTACGCTAGTCTTTTGCTTAGAAAGTCGCTCCTTATCATCCTTTTGGACCACTAGATGATCTAACCTGTCTAAATACTTGCCTTTGCGTATCTAAGTTGGCCTTTAGCGGCATCCAGCTATCCGTGCGTAGAGCACAATTAGAGAAGCCGTATGCGGAAAGCCCATTCATGAGAACTGTAGCTTTTACCTTGCCATCGCTGGGCATAGCCAACGCTAGACCATTGCACACCCATACATGAAAGGAATCATACATCTCTTCATGAGAAGAGTCTTAGGCAGAAGGCGCTCGAGCCTTGATAAGACTGGTGATCCGATATGGGGATGGGGCACTTGGCCATAACCCCCCAAACGTGAATGATGAACAGCAAGGATAATAAGCTATCTTCTCATAGCTGCGCTAAAGGCCTGAAGTTTTGAGCTGCTCAAGCATTTTCTCATCGAGCGTAGGGGTTGGCTGAGGGGCAGACCTCTTCGTGTACCTCCTCCCCTTCAACTTCATGATCGGCACGGCGCTTGCAGGTACTTCCTTCTCCTGGTCGTCTTTCACTACCTTAACAGTCCCCATCTTGTCTCGCCCTTCCTTTATCGCCGTCTCTGCGAGCTGAAGCTGGGCTTCGCGCTGCGGCTGCGTCGGAAAGTCCCTGTGGTAAGGCCTCCTCCTGAGGTAGGCTCCCTGCCTCCTGCTCGACCTCACGTACTCGTAATCGGAGAGGTCGAAGCCGCAGTTCCAGCATTTGACGTCAAAACGGTGCCTGAAGGGTTGGAGGTAGGCGCCGCAGCTTGGACATGTGGGCATGCTCATTCCTCCTCGTTCATCAAAAGGCCTTGCCCTCTTGAGCGGGGGGATAAGGAGATTCGGCTCATGATTAGGTCCCTAGACGATATCCTAACCTTGTGTCTCCATGACCACCACAGGACCGAGTCCGTGCAGTTTACGTTCTGGCACTCCACCTCAATATATTCAGATCTGAGTAGGACAGCTATATGCTCACTCGTCAGATTCATATTGAAGCTTTGACGACATTTGTCGCAGGTTATCGTCCAGATGCTCTCAAGTACGTCGAGGACGTTTGCTCTGATCAAGGCCTCGAGTTGTGCGATCTTTGGCTCCACGTTCACGTGGTACCATTTTGGCCATTCGACCCTCTTCAATTGGTCGAGCTTTTCTAGGGCTTTCCTTTCTGACTCCTGTTCAACTCTCCTGTAGAATTCTCCGTCCAACCTGTGTTTAACCTCAGATGACACTATTCCATTGACCATGTCTGGCAGCCCAAGCTCAACGATGTTTTGAGCGAAGTGGTGGGGCTCAGGTCCCTTGAGTATGCCAATGAAATCCCTCAGGACCCTCTGGGCTTCTGTCCCGACTTCCTTGGGCTTCTCCTCCTTCTCCCACCTAGATTTATGTTCGTCGAAGATCCTCTCCGCCTCGGCCTTGATTTCATCTGCCTTGACCCTCGCTACGCGTTCCCTGAGCTGCGGGAGCGTCAGCCTCTCTTCTTCGATCAGCTTGCCCGTCTCCCTAAGCGCGGAATTCTCATCTTCGAGCTTCACGACTTCGGATCTGATACCCTCGAGTTCTCTGTCCCTTGATTTGATCTCGCCCTCGAGCTTTTCTTTTGAAGCTCTTTCGTCTTCAATAGAAGTTCTTAGAGCTTCGATCTCCTCGCTCAACAATTCTCTTGCACGATCTCTTGCCCAATTCCCTTGCTCGAGCTGTTGCACTTCGATTAGGAGCTTGTCCCTCTCAGCTTTGACTTGGTCGTAATATTTTATCGCATCCAATTCCTCGAGGTACCGTTCAGCTTTTTCTAAACTCATGCTCAACTCACAATCCGCTTTGCCATGCCTTTCCAATCCTGTTCATGGCTTTAGTCAACTCTTCTGTTTCAGAATTTCTCCGAGCAATCCCCTGTAAGCCCAATCCAAGATGTCCAAAAGCGGAACTGTCGTGTATTGATTGATCGTAGGTGATCTTGAGCGAATTTCATCTCCTGCCTGAACTTTCGGGTCGACGCCCTTTATGGCACAGACGCTCTTGACCGCCTGAATCAAGCGTAGAACGATTTCGAGCGGGATCTCCTTCGTCTCCAATGGATATTTGAAAATGGCGTTGAAAACCTTCGCAAGTCTCAGTTCCTCCTCGAGTTTTCCTGCCTCAGCCTCCAATTGCCTCCACCTCTTCAGATGTTCCTCGTGAGTTGAGGATATACTGGCGATCGACTTCTTGTAGCTTTCGTCGATGGAGCTCACCGACTTTGCCACTGAGCCGTACAGTTCATCCCTTCGGGCAGTTAAGGTCTTGACCTCCTTCTCAAGTTCCCTCTTCCTAGCATCTAGTTCGGACTTTTCTTCTTCGATCTCCTCCGTCTGGGACTTCATCTCGGTTAAGTCCTTGAACGTGCCCAAGGCGTCCATGACCTCGTGTGGCTTTCCGTACTTCTTGGCCACATCGTACAGCTTGGTTATCGATTCTGGACTAAAACCAAGTTCGTAGATCAGCTCGTCGCAAACCTTTATGACGGGCTGAAGGTGGGCGTGGTCTGCCTCGACCTTCTTCAGGGCCGATTCCATTGCCTGCTTTTTGGCTCTGAGCTCTTCGATGCCAGCATATTGCCCTATCGCCGAGATCACGTTCCTGGGGCCGCCATATCTTCTCGAGAGGTTCCCGATTTCTCCAAGGACCTCTTCGGTAAAGCCGGACTTTTTGAACCTCTCGTACAGTTCCAGATTACTTCTCATCCCAGCCTCTTTCATCTTGAGATCCTCTACGTCCTTCCCAGCTTTTTCAACCTTAGCCGATAGGCCCTTCAGCTCCGATTCTGATTTTGACTTCTCGGAGTTCAACCTATCAAGATCGGATTGTATCGCTTTCATATCGGCATACGACGTCACCACCTGAAATGTCTGCTCAGGCTTCCCGAGTTTCTTCGTGACCCCCACGATCTTGGATAACATCTCCGCTGTCACCCCCAGCTGTTGCATCTCAGAGCTGGTCGATAGGGCCATCTTGGCTTCGTCTGGCGTCAAGCCGGCCCCTTTGAGCTGCTTCAGCAACTTCGCGAACTCCTCCGTCCTGAAACCCTGCCTCTTCGCCTCGGCTAAGAAAGACAGGAAATGGTCATGGGTTAGACCGGCTGCATCTATCCTCTTGGAAAAAGAGACGAAATCGTCAACTTCTTCTAGGCTCCTGCCGGTCTGCAGTATCTCTGATAATAGCGATAGAATCTCCTCCTTAGGCGTAGGGTCGAGAACCCTTGCTCCCCTACTGTAGACTTTGATGGTCGGCTCCGACAAAGCACCACCGGTTGACTTCTCGATGTCCTCGTTCGTGAATCCATTTTCCCTGAGATATCTCGTCAGTTGCTCCGCCCTTTTTTTGTCGCTTCCCTTCAGGGGTTTCTTCTTAGCCAGCTCGATCAGTTCTCGGAGCGCATCCTCGATCTTGGCTGATCTCAATTTTGATTGCAGCACTACCTATATATTCGAGCTTGTAAATATATTTCCGATACTTTGAGGGGTGAAAAAATGTCGGTGAATTCCGATTCCTTTCTTGCGATGTTGGAGGTAAACGACGAACTAAATTATCTGCAGGAGAACGCACTCATCGAACGACTAGACAGAAAGCCATCGAGATATTGGAAGGTCCCGCTCGTTACATTCCTCGGAATGCTTGCCGGCACGGAGAGGCCCAGGAAGATCGAGCTCGTAATTTCATACGGGAGCTACGCGAGATCTTATGCCGAGAGACTTGTAGATCGCGATACAGCTTTCTGGCGCGAGATCCGGGGTGCTCGCGCTGGCCTACGTGTGAGGAAATGGGTGCACAGACCCGCGGGTAGATTCAGGGGAAGATCTCCTATATCATATGGGTTGCAGGCGCTTGAAGTTGGAGATGTCAGATTTCCCAGAGGTTTCTTGATCCAGTTACTTCAACTCAGTATGTATCGGGGGGAGCCTTTACAGTTTTTTATTAGGCTCATCAAATTCCTCCTTGATCATTCGAAGGAACTCGCTGAGATGTTTGAAGATCTCGGCCTCTGCCCTCTAGACGCTGAAACGCTTTGGAAAATCCATGCGCTCGCATACAGCGAGAAGGCCCGCTCTTGGTGGCTCGAACTCGGTGAGCCGTCTCGCACGAGATTAATCCTTGGGCTCTTGCTCACGCCAATTAATTATATCGCCCAATCCGATATGAATTTTAAGCAGGCCGTTGGGGCACTTCGAAAGCAAATCGGTGGTATACATCGATCTGTAGCGCAGTCGATTGAAGAGGAGCTTAGAACCGAGAATAGCATTTTCCGATACCTCGGGGCAATGGCGGCATGCAAGAAAGAATACCTCCACTTCAGAGGGCGCGGTCCAAAACTTTTCATGGTGATCTCGCTTGTCCGAATAATCACCAGATTTGTGTACTCGGAGTTAAGGTCCAAGAGGAAGGTACACCACGTCCTCTCTGTGAGGCCCTCCTCGCGAGGAATTCTAGTTGAGCTAAGGCCTGATTTTTTTCGTGCACGTAAGATTTTCTAGCTCCGCTTCAATATCACACGATGCTTGGGCTAAGCGATTCTGATACGATATGATCGACTTGAGCCTCGCTCGTTCTGAGGCGCGCCCCGGAAATGATTCCGCTGAGTCACGCTATGGACCACAAGCCGCTGACTGCCTGGTTTAGGAAGGGATAGTCCGGCTACTTAGGGAACATCCAGAGGGATAGCCAGGGATAGAGACGAGGATAGTGGGGAGGATAAGGGGGAGGATGGGGAGGGGGATAATCTCCGGAAGTTGGCAGACGGGTGCACACCCTCTAGGAGCTAGAGGGTCTGGTAGGGTGTTTTTGTGTTAGGGAAGCGCCGCGGAGCTAACGCCTTTTTTTCAGCTCCCCATTATCCCTATCCCCTCGATTCCCTGTTCGTCATCCCACTGCTGAGCGCCTATCTCCCAGTAAGAAGCACACTAGATGCGGATATGCCTTAGTATATGAGACGAGTGGCCAAAGCCAGCCTGGTGTTCCTCGAGGGGCCTCTGCGCCGCCGAACGAACCCGACGACGGACTTATACCCCGGGGATCTTATAACGAGAGCAAGTGGCGAACGGGATCGCACTTGATCGAAAAGGTTTTTGTTTACAATAAGGTACTATAATCCAACGTATCTCTACAACTACTTGATCGATATTCTCATAACTCAGACTTCGCGCGTGAAGCTTGAAGCTTCCATTATCATTAACCCGACGATTTTTTGGCTCTCATCCAACGACGCTAAAATCAGCCCTTTTTCGTCAAGAGGCTCGTTGTCAACTATTTTTGAGTGTTTAAACTTAACGTAAAGCACATCCGCCCCCTCATCATAGTTCAAGCTCACTACCTTGCCCAAGGCTACACGCTTCTCCACGTGAGCCAGAGCCTTTCCCACAGTTTCAAACGGGTCTATAGCCATCCTCACTTTAACCTTTGCCAAAGCTTGAACCTCCTAGTAAGTCTCTCATCTGAAATTACAAGCGCGGTTAATATAAATCCATCTGTTCGTGAGACCTCTCTAGTGCCGTTCGGCAAATTGGTCGAGACCTCCGCGCGTGGTATGAGTTGCTTAGGACTTGAATGTCAACGGCCTGACCCGATAGCCAGCCCTATAATGTCCTTCATGTAGAGTGCATGTTGATCATTCAAAACAATGAAGGACTATCAGTTCCTCAACTTTTAACCTAGGGGGTCATCTCCTTTGGTTTATGCAAGTCTTATATCCTCATCGTGCAGAACAGGCTAGTAAGATCAAGAGGGACTTTCGATTATGCCCGAATCTCGATCAAGGCTGATCAAGTGCTCCGCACCTATCAGGATTTGTGATCTAGGTGGATGGACTGATACGTGGTTCGCCAAGTACGGCGCTGTTCTGAACATCGCAATCTTCCCTGACGTTGAGGTCATAGTTGGAATGCGGAAGAAAGGAGCACGTGAAGCAAAGGTAACGATTCATGCCGAAAATTACAAGGACACCTACGATATCGATCCGAAGGCAAAGGCTTGGTCAAAGCACCCTCTGATAGAAGCCTCATTCAGGATATTCGAACTCCCGAAAGATATTCACCTGGATGTCTCGATCTTTTCCGAAGCGCCTATAGGAGCCTCAACGGGTACAACGGCAGCAGTGTCTGTTGCTCTCTTGGGTGCGTTGGATTTGATTGGCCAGTGCTCGATGACGAGCCACGAAATAGCAAGGAAATCACACCATATAGAGACGAAGATCCTTGGGTACCAATCTGGCATTCAGGACCAACTAAGCTCTGCCTATGGCGGAATCAATTTTATTTAAATTCGAAATTACCCAGATTCTTCAGTTTCGCCACTCTACCTTCCGGATTCGCTCAGGTGGGAGCTAGAGTCCCGTTTGCTCCTGATCTACCTTGGAAAGCCGCACTCCTCTTCAGAGAT
>Ga0315282_10006594_pt1 | contig 19358 bp, 17 predicted proteins | sample YL17G07_20_MG_FD_203693 | JGI IMG/M metagenome (GOLD analysis project Ga0315282, IMG submission 203693) | Sediment microbial communities from Yellowstone Lake, YNP, Wyoming, USA - YL17G07_20 | ecosystem: Environmental > Aquatic > Freshwater > Lake > Sediment | place: USA: Wyoming | collected... | reverse complement strand
ACTATTTACGTCACGTAATCTGGATTATATCGACTGCTGGATTTATACAGTAGCCAGAGAGACAAAACTTTCTTTGGAGACCTTTGATAAAGATCTAAAAAAGCTCAAATCCGGTTGATCGATTTCAATCTCTCCTCCACAATGTGCTTTCAGTATTTGTCGGGAATATTGACGGTTAAATGACGGGAATGTGTTATTATTATATCCTGAAACAGACAGAATAATTGGTAAGAGCTCACATTCCTGATACGATTATTCTTCGAGTGAGGTTGAAAGCCGAATCGAGAAGTTCTCGACTTCACTTCGTTACGCTCGAACAATAACTGTTCTAGCAGAATAGTGAGTAATTACAATAATTGAAATACTGTTGCAATTTTTGACACGCTTTGCTTAAATGGAAGAAGAGATCAAAATGGATAATTTGTCTTGGTTGGGAAAATTTAAATTCATCCTTTTCTCCGCACTGTTTATAATCGTCGGCAGCCTCGCCTCATATTTTCTTATCACAAATGCCAAAAACAAACAGACGGCCGTTTCGACGGTAAACAAAACGACAGAGATTCCCAAGAAAGGGGATCTAATCACAGGTTTTGCCACTTATCAGGAGGTACCAGTCAATATCAAGCCCCAAATCGCTCCCTATAAAGTAGATGCCAGTTTGGGTAACGTCACCAATAAAGATGATTTTGAACTTGAGGATAAGGCGAAAAACATGCTGGCTGCGAACGCCTTTGTGGTACAACCTGGTTGGGAGCGGGAATTTTTCTCTCTTTACGAGGCAAACCGTTACAAATATATTCCCAATTTTGTCACCACTGACTCAATCGTGCACAATTACCATCTCTATTTCGATTATTTGTTAAGAACTCTTGAGGAAGAAAAACTGATTCCGGAACTTAAGAATTTAAATAGCCTGATGCTTACCACTTCGCTTGAATATTATAACCAGCTCAAAGGTACCAGTTTTGAGACTGCGGTAAAAAGGAACGTCGGATTTTTCGCTGTAGGAAGCAAACTTTTGGATTCAAGCGTTTCCGTTCCTGATATCGTCAAAGAGAAGGTAGAGCAGGAACTTGCCTTAATAGATGCTCATGCAGGTATCGACTATTCGCCTCTTTGGAGTGTTGAGGGAGCTACACCATCGCCTGGTGGGTTAAAGGAGGATTATTCCCAATATATTCCTCGCGGCCATTACACCAAATCAGAGGCGCTTAAATCATATTTCAAATCAATGATGTGGTATGGCAGGCTTTCTTTTCGCGTTAAAGATGATGACGAGATAAAATCATCCCTGCTTATTACTTCCATACTTGCAAGCAAGGACAATATCTTTAAATCATGGGATAATCTTTACCAACCGATTACCTTTATGGTTGGTAAAAGCGATGACATTGATTATTTTCAGACAAAGGCAATTTTGGCAAAAATCTACGGTAAGACACCTGATACAAAAACCTTACAGGATAAAGACAAGCTGGCGGCTTTCACTGATGAGTTAAAAAAGCTTGAGCCGCCCAAAATTAATTCCATGCCGATTTTTGCCTCCTCTATTCAGCCAAATCGGGAAGAGGAGATTAAGGCTTTCAGATTTTTCGGCCAGCGCTTTACCATCGATGCCTCGATTTTCCAAAGACTGATTTGTCGGGAAGTAGGCAATAAGCACGGTACTATGGACTGTCCGACAGAGGATTCCAGAATGTTGCCCAAAGGATTAGATATTCCCGCGGCCATGGGTTCAAAAGAGGCCTACACAATACTTTCGAGTCTGGGTGAGACAGGTTATAAAAACTATCCGGAGAACATGGCCAAAATGAAAGAGTACATTTCCGGACTCAAACAGGATGTTTGGACGCAAAATCTTTATTGGGGCTGGCTTTATTCCTTATTGCCGCTGACAACGGAAAAACTTGATGGATATCCAAGCTTTATGAGAAATACCGCCTGGGTGAGAAAAGAGCTTAATACTTATTTAGGCAGCTGGGTAGAGCTTAAACACGATACGATTCTTTATGCCAAACAAGTATATGCAGAGTTGGGCGGCGGAGGACAGATTGACCAGAAGAATGATAAGGGTTATGTTGAGCCGAATCCTCTTTTATACGCACGTCTTGCCTCGTTACTTAAAATGACAAAGGAAGGGCTATCTTCCCGGGGATTGTTAAGCGAGAAAAATAAAGGTAATCTTGAGAAAATGGAACAACTTACTTTGACACTTAAGACCATTGCGGAGAAAGAACTGCAAAACTCTCCGCTTTCCGATGATGAATATACTTTGATCCGCACCTACGGCGGCCAACTGGAGCACTTCTGGTTGGAAATAAATCAGGATGATATTAAAGCGAAAGGAATAGACCAGCGAAATTATCTGGACCAAAATCCCGCTGCTATCGTCGCCGATGTAGCTACAGACCCCAACGGTCAGGTGCTTGAGGAAGGTGTGGGCAACATTTTTGAGATTTTCGCGGTTATACCTGTCGGCGGGAAACTGAAAATTGCCAAAGGCGGCGTCTTTTCTTACTATGAATTTCCCTGGGATTTATCTGATAGACTGACAGATGAAAAATGGAGAGAAATGATAAATACAGATAAAACTCCCAAACTTCCTTCCTGGACTGATATGTTTATTGCTGAATGAAAGGTAAATTACTTCTAATCCTAATAGTTATTCTGCTTGTATTATTTTGGGTATTTAACAAAGAATTTTTGCCGCCACCAAAAATGGTACTTATCTGGAATAGCGAGACCAAAACTTTTTCATTATCCAATGATAAAAATTTATCGCAACCGCAAAAAAATACTGACTTTCAAGATTATATTCTCAAAAACGGTAAATTTAAAATTACCCAGTCGGGAGGTGTCCTTTGGGAATCACCAGAAGATTGGTACGTTACCGGTTTTTCCTTTTTCGACGTGACAAATGACGGTTTGCCCGAAGTTAGTCTTTCGGTTTGGAAGAAAGGGAATTTCGGTTTTGATAAACCTTTTTGGATAAAGGAGAATGATCAGAGAGAAAGGAATCACTTCTTCGTTTTTCAGTTTGAGGATAAGACACTCAAGCCCGTCTGGCAATCATCGAATCTTGGAGCCCCCAATTGTGAATTTGTCGTTGCCGATGTAGATAATGATGATAAAAATGAGCTGGTGACAGTTGAAGGTGAATATACATCAGAAAGAATTTGTCAGGGTATTTACTTGGCAGTCTGGAAATGGAACGGTTGGGGATTTGTAAACGTTTGGCGAAGTGAGAAAGGAAAATTCAGTAATTTGACTATTAAAGACGTAAACGGCAGGAAACAAGTTGGTTTCACTGATTAAGGTATTTCTGGATGTTGATCTTATGCTCTTCGATTGTACTGGCAAAGTGCATTTTGCCTGATTTGTCAGAGAGATAGTAGATGTAATCGGTTTTAGGAGCGGTGACAACGGCATTGATTACCGAAAGGCCCGGATTGCATATCGGCGCAGGCGGAAGGCCAGGATTTTTATAAGTATTATAAGGAGAATCAAGCTCAAGATCGGAAGGAGTAAGCTCTTTCTTCCACCAGCTTTTTTCTTTCGCCTGGTATCCTAAAGCGTATTGGATGGTCGCGTCAATATCCAGTTTCATTCCCATTTTCAGCCTGTTGATGATGACACTTGCTACCAACGGTCTGTCCTCAGGAAATTTTGCCTCTCTTTCCACCAATGAGGCAATGATTATAAGATCTTCTTTTGAAAGTTCTTGCTGTTTGGCTTTTGCAAGAATATCTTGAGTGACTTTTTTATTAAAATTATCGAGCATCATCCCGGCTATTTTTTCACTCGTAGTATCTTTGGGGATAAGATAGGTGTCGGGAAACATGTAGCCTTCGCGGGCAAATTTCAAAAATTCGCTTTCAGGAACATTGAATTCTTTTGTCAGTTTCATGGCGATTTCTTCCACTCGCCAGCCTTCAGGAATGGTCACCCAGACATCGGTCGTGCCATGAGTCAGATTATTGGCAAGAGTAGGTAGATCCATGGAAGGATTAAGCCTGAATTCACCGGCCTGGATCTTGTCGGCAAGACCGCCAAAACGGGTAAGAAGAAAAAAAGCTACTGGAGAACGGATCAGACCCTGTTTTTCCAGTTTGTCAGCAATAGTCCGGACATCTTCTCCCAACTTAATCGTGAAGATAACCGGGGTTTTATCGGTTGGGTTGGCTGGTTTGATGGCCTGATTCCACCAGAAAAAAAGAAAAAGGATCAAAAGGGAAAGAAGAGCTAAAAAAATAATAATTTTTTGCTTCATGCTTTTGCCGAAAGCGGCGCCCTTTGGTATCTTTTGGTAGTTAAGTTTAGAAGGAAAATCCTGCCGCATTTTTTACAGGTTACTCTTGCCACTTCCCGGTTCGTTGTTTTTGTTTTATTGCAGTTTCCAAGTGGAGTGCCGCAGCCGACACAACGCCCCTGGGAAAGTAGCCACGCCTGGACTGGTGAAATGATGTTACGAAACATATTATTCTATTTTATAGATCGGTACATTTTTTAATGTCTCGCTGGCTTCTTTTAACCTCCATTTATCGGATGAATAAAGTATGCATAGTATATCACTTTTATCAACTCTCTCGTCAATTCTTCGCTCAAGATATATTCCGGCGCGCTTATCTTCAGGACAACCAAGAATTTTGGCCATCACGGTTAAATCCTGGTTATTGAAGGCGGTCACGGTACCTTTTTTACCGCTTGGTACCTCATATTTAAACTCTCCCAGGTGTATGTCATCAACTTCGACATCAGGGTTGCCTTTTTGGGCTTTGATGATTTCGCGCATCTTAGATAGTGCCTTGCCGCTTTGTAAGATTTTTCTTGCCAGCTCCTCGCCGTTTTCTTTGGTTTTCTTCTTTGTGTCCGGAAGGCAAAGATCAAGAAGCTTGCCGGTAAGTCTTAGTGCCTTGGCCTCAAGGACAAAAGGTCTGTCTGGTTTTTGCTCCAGAACTTTAAGAACGTCTTGCGCTTCAAGTGCCGGGCCGACACCGTGACCGGCCGGTTCAAGAGCTTGATTGATATCAATCGTCACTTTTATTTTGAATTTTTTTGCCAAAAATTTGAATTTTTCCGCAATAATTTCTGCGTCTTTAAAATGTTTAATTTTTAATGTCTCGCCGACAGGCAAATCCAAAACGAGATGGTTGGTTGCCGAAGCTACTTTTTTTGCCATGATCGAAACAATTATTTTGTCAAAAGATTCAAAAGCCAGGGGTGCTTCAACCTGGATAATGATATCGTCAGCCGGCGCCAACCCCAGATGACCGCCCCAAACGATGCAACCGCCTGCTTTTTCCACGATTTTTTCTATTTCCTTTGGAGAAAATGTTACCGGGGCAAGTACCTCCATCGTATCGGCTGTACCGGCAGGAGTAGTGATGGCCCGGGAGGAATTTTTGGGTATTGTGAAACCGGCTGCCGCCACAATCGGCACCAAAATCATGGTTGTTCTAGTACCGGCTAGTCCTCCCGTTGAATGTTTATCAGCGACTATTCCCGTAAAATGGAGCTTTGTGCCGGTTTCAACCATCGCGCGGGTTAAGTGATAAAGCTCTTCGTTTGCAAATCCCTCCTTGAATCCGGCTGCCACAAAATAAGTCGTCAGAATCGGTCCCAATCTTTGATGGCTGACTTCATCCATTAAGGAAAATATTTCTTGATATGTTAGCTTCTTACCGAGTAATTTTTTCTTGATGGCATTTAATGCTTCTTGTGATTGATAAGAAGAAGTTGCCGGCCCTTTTGTCATGTTTTTTTATTATACCATTATAAATTTACCAGTATCCCTCGGACGATTAGCCTTCTGAGGTATGTTCCCGGCGGAACACAGGTGATCAAAGTGATATAGGCAGCGTCAGAACGCTGTTCCAATACCGATATGTCATCTGGCGAGACAATCTTCATTTCAAAAATTTTATAGCGGTAATTTATCGAGTCGGCAGTAGCATAAATTTCATCATCTTTTTTAAGTTCCGGCAATTTTGAAAAGATGGTTTTGTAATCGGCTGGGTTATAAAACCAGATGAGTGTTGAATGTCCAAAGATGACAGGGTTGCCGTATTCTCCCGGAAGTGTCCCAGTAAACTGGATGAGGCTGTTTTTTAAATCTTCTCCGCCTACGATTACGTTTGCATTATTTATTCCTAATTTAGGTATGCTGAGTGTATAGGAAGTGATGGAACTTGCGGTTTTCAGTTTAAAAGCTTTGGGAAACCAAACGCTTGCTTTAGTATAATCTGTTGTCTCAGCGCCAAGTACACGAGGTAAGTCCACGATTCCTTCTTTGATTACTTCCGGAACAGGTCTGACAAGAGTACTAAATCGTGGGGCATAAAAAAATTCAAAAACAACAATCGGATATAAGACCCAGATGAGAAGACTTATTCCTGAAAAAATGCAAATGATTGAGATGGTAGCGACGATTGTTTTAAATGGCGAGCGCTTCGTTTTGATATAGGAATAAAGAGCCATATAATTTCAGCGGGGAACTACGTGCATTTCAATATTTTTTTGATTTAGGGGAAGTGACTGCCTAAAGAAAGGCAAGCTGTTTTCCCTGATAATTTCTACTCCTCCAATTGTAGAGATAGCAGAGAGGGATTTGGCCATTGCAGTGTATGATTTACCGGCGATATCTGATTTTATTTTTTCAAGATTCATCTCTGGCAGAAAGTAAGAGCTGATGATGGCGGAAGCGGCAATATCCCCATTTTTATCGGTTGAAGCTTGTTCAATTTTAATTTGCGATCTGTCGCGATCCAAAGTGTATCCCGCTGGTGCATTTGCGTCTCCCTTTTTTGCCAAGCTGGTTAAGTCTTCACCTTTAAAAGTAAGGGCGGTCAATTTCAAAGTAAGAGAAAGTTTAAAATCTTTTGCTTCAGTGTCAATATCGTTACTAAATTTTTTAGAGGTGATGCTTTTCTCAATTGAGTTATCCAGCAATTTCTCTCCGGGAGACAATTTCGTCAAAAGGTTCTGTTTGGCTTTTGAGACTAATTCATCTGAAAGGGAAGAAAGCAAGCGATCCTGATCATCTTTCGAGATACTGGTGACTTCGCGGCTTGTCCCACCGGTAAAATTCTGGTTATTTTTGGCATAATAAGAACTTTGCGGAAAATCCTTAAAAGTAAATGTCGTGCCGCTTGCGATGTTGCCCTCAGGGCCGATCTGAGCAGCGGTAACTTTCCCGGTTACCTTTCCAAAAGCCAAACCTTCACCGGTATCAGAAGCGGAAGCGATATTTACTTCTTCATCAAGAGTAAATTTAAGACTGTCATTTCCTAGTATGGTGCCTTTGGGAAAAGTTTTAGCGCTTAACGTTTTGTTGTAGATAACTACTTCTCCGCGAGCAGCTTCACCTACTTTCTTTTTTCCGGATGCTGTAAGCGTCTTTTCACCACTTGCCTCTTCGGAAATACTCCGGGCGAGGATAATGTTTTTGTTTACATCAGCTTTTTTATCATCGGTTGTAAAGACAACATTGATCTTACTTGGTGAAATCATGGGATAGACAATGAGATTGACCGTTGTTTTGGGATAGAACCAGATAAATATTGCCGCCACTATCGCAACTATTCCCAAAGTCCCAATGAGCATAAAAATGGAGCTTAATTTGTCGCTGATTAAGGAAAATGATGGCAAATGAGGCAATTTTTCCACAATTTTCTCCACCATCTTGGCTTCGGCAGGCAGATTAATTGTTTCTTCCTCATGTTTATAATCGGGGCCCCTATCCCGCTTAGCGGGATAGGGGAAATGAGTATGAGTATGGGGTATCTGCGAGATGTCTTTATTTTTGATAAAACCGAAAGTATCAGCCTCTTCCTCTTGACCCTCCTCGGTTAGTTTTTCTTCTTCTATCTTTTCCTCTTCAAGATGAAGCTCTTTAAGCAGACTTCCGCCTACCGTATCGACAAGAGCGCCAGTAAGGACAGAAAATGGTAAGATTTCAATTTTCGGCGTATGGAGGAAAGAAGAGTGTTTGTGCCAAGGATAACTGGAAAGTTCGTTGGCGAGTCTCTCCATATCTTCACTGCACTTTCCTTCGTCATAAAGAACAATGCGTGAAGGGAAAATTTCCGACTTTAAATGCTTTAAGGCATTTTCAAAATCTGCTACGAATGAGTCCGTTTTCGTCAAAATTACAGTCTGTTCCATTTTTCCGATACGGATAAGAGAAAAAGTCAGACTTGTTTTGGCAATTTCGACAAGCAGAAGCGTCGGCGGTGATTCTTCTTTTTTTTCCAAATAATAGGATAGAGCCTGAGGATATTCTATGAAACCATAAGGAGTAAGCGAGAGGTCTTTAGTGATTTTTTTTAACTTTGAGAGGTGCTCCGGTTTTATTTTACCCTCATCCATGAAAGTCATCGGGAGACCAAAAATAACTTTTTCCACGAGGACATTTTCCGGAAGATTTTTTTCTGCAGTTGAAATGGCGATGTCAGTGGCGTCTACTTCTTGGGTTTTTTCGCTAAACTCACTCTCGCCACTCCCGATAAGTTTGACCTGATCCTGTGAGATTTCGGCAATAGCAGCAGAAACCCGGTGTTCCTCGACACCCAAAATGAGGAAATATTTTTTATCCTCCTTTTTTGGCAGAAGATCCGAAAGCAGCGACATTTATCTTATCAAGGACAGCGTAGATTCTTCTAGTGTCTTTTCCTAATGCCTCCTCCCTTATTATCTTAAACTTTCCCAACTTTCCTGTAAAGTCAACATGAGGACCACCGCAGATTTCCTTGGAAAAAATTTGTCCTTTGATTTTTGCTTCACCGATTGTATAAACTTTCACTTTTTCAGGATATTTGACGTCGGGCACAAATAATGCTCCTTCGGAAACAGCTTTTTTAAAATCGATAACTTCCATTGTCACGGGAAGATTTTTTTTGATTATTTCATTGACTAAATCTTCGATTTTTTTTATTTCTAAAGTTGATAATTTTTGAGGATGGGAAAAATCAAATCGCAGTCTTTCGGCTGTGATATGGCTGCCTCTTTGGCGGACATGATTGCCAAGTATTGTTCTTAATGCTTGTTGCAAAAGATGAGTGGCTGTATGAAGGCTGGTAGTTGTTTCCGAGTGATCCTGCAGACCGCCTTTGAAAACTCCGCGGGTGGCTGTCCTTGATAATTCCTGGTGTTTTTTAAATTCTTGCTCAAAAACAAATTTATCAACCAGTTGGTTTTTTTCCTTGGCAATTTCCATTGTCAATTCTAGGGGGAAGCCAAAAGACTGGTAAAGATCAAAGGCAATTTTTCCGTTAATATGATCATATTTTTCGATCTCTTTTAGCCCTTTTTTAAGAGTATTTTTGAATTTTGCCTCTTCTATTGTCAGCGTCGCTAGTATTTTATTTTGATTGCTAGCTAACTCTGGATAATAATTTTGATAATCAGTAATATAACTTTTGGCTACCAAGCTGGTAAAATTTTCTTCTATTCCTAAAAGAGCGCCATGACGGATAGCACGTCTTATCAATTTTCGCAAAACATAACCTCTTTCCTTGTTGCCCGGAGCCACTCCATCGGCAATGATAAAAGTGGCCGCTCTTAAATGATCAAGAATAATTCTTATAGATTTTTGATAGATATTAATATATTGTTTACCACTAAGTTTTTGGATTATTTCTCGTTGAGTTTTAAAAAGTTCTGTTAAATAAGGATCAGGTTCTGCCAAACTTCCATCTAACCACTCGAGCAGGGCAACAACTCTTTCCATCCCCATGCCAGTATCAACGTTTTTTTGTTGCAAAAACTCATAAGTTCCGTCGGCTTTTTTGTTGTATTCCATGAAAACATCATTCCAAACCTCAAGATAGCGGCCGCAGTTGCAGTTGATATGACAGGTATTCCCATGTAGTTTTTTGTCATGGAGCGGAAGCTCCGTATCATAAAACATCTCGGAGTCCGGTCCACAAGGCCCAGTCGTACCTGCCGGACCCCACCAATTTTTACTTTTGGGATAGGGAAAAATTCTTGAGCCGATATCGGCTGTAATGCCTGCTTTTTTAAAAACTTCTCTCCAAATCTTTATTGACTCTTCATCCTCTGATGCATCAGTATCTCCTTCAAAAATAGAGACATAAATTTTTTCTGGATCAAGACCTAACCATTTCTTATCGGTTAAAAATTCAAATGACCACTCAATTGCCTCTTTTTTAAAATAGTCGCCCAAAGACCAGTTACCCAGCATCTCAAAAAAAGTAAAATGCCAAAGATCCCCAACCTCAGCCAAATCATCAGTCCGCATGGATTTTTGGATATCAACCAGTCTTTTTCCCAAAGGATGCATTTGTCCCATAAGGTAGGGGACTAGAGGATGCATGCCGGCAGTGATGAAAAGGACGGTCGGGTCGTTTTCAGGAACCAAAGAGGCAGAGGGAATTTCTTTATGATTCCTAGGAGGAGAAGTAAAAAATTTGATAAATTTTTCTCTTAAAATCTTATGCATCATTTGTGGATTTTTCTAATCTTATAATAAAGCTAAATTGGTGTCAAAAGATATGGAACTCATATTCTACTAAACACTTCTTCCCAAAATCTTTTTACCCCATCATCTCCAAGCTCGTCAGGAAAGCGATCTTTTTGTTCCTGAGACAGGTGATATTTCATCATTTGCTGGAAAATTCCCTGTGAAAGACATAACTGGATAAAAGAGGAAGCGGCAGAGGGATCATCAGGCAGTCGTAAAGCTCGCCAGTTTATGGCTCGAGAAATAATATTTCTTGATTCTTCAGTATTTTCGAGAAGTTTATTGATTTTGTCAGTCTCATTCAGTTTAGGCATAAGCTTATGCTGTGTCATAAAATTAAGATTGTCGTGTTCCTGCTGCCCAACCGGATGGGTAAAGAGAAGAATTGATCCCCCACGATCTCTTGGTGTGATAAGCGTTTTAAATGATTGCTCGCTTGGTTTAGTTATCTCAAGTCCAATGATGTTTTCCATATATATGGATTTATAATAATCTACCACTTCACGATCAGATAGCGATGATTTGATAGAAACAGATGGATTTCCTGCTATTTGCTTAAGAAATGGTTCTGAATATGCCGTTTGTTTTGAGACTACATGAAAGAAAAAACGTGAAGATAATTTTGCCAGATTTTCAATCAGGGTCACAAGATACGGAAGACCTACAGTAGCACCAGATATTGGTACTACTATCTGAATCTGTTCTTTTCCCTCAGGCTCAACCTCTCTAAGCCGTCTTTGGTAGTCGTCTTCTCCCAAAAGACAGCCAAATTCAGGGCTTATTGGATAGGGAAGAACTATTATTGGTACGGTTGCCAGATTTGCCTCTTTACCGTATTGAAGGAGTTTATTCTTTGTATAGTGGCTTGGGACAACGATCAGATCTGCTCCTTCTACATACCATATATGTTGTGGGCTGTCATCAGTTACCTGGACAACAAGAAAAATATTCTTTCCTGTTTTTACTACAATGTCATTTTTGGCAGCCGCAAGTTTGTGCGCCAGTCCAAAATGTGTTGCTACCACAAGAATATTTTTTGGTTGGTCGATTCTTTGCTTTAGTATTGTTTGAAGTTGATAAGTGAGATACTTAGTTTCTCTTCGTAAGACCCATCTATAAACTCCAGTGAAAATATCCTCAGTAATTCCTTTCTGCGTCTTCTCCATAAGCGTATGTCCAAGAGGGTGATTACTCATGATTCTATGAATGATACTTATCGTTTGATCGTCAGAACCAAGAAGGTAATGTGGGATATCTTTGGGAAGACCACGATATAATGCTTCAGCCACACGTAAATGCCCAAGTCCAGCTGGTGCATATGTAAAAATAACTAAAAGCGAACCTGGTTTGAGTGATCCAGTACTAGATTGCATCATTATCATTATAAAAAAGGACAGTCTTTTAATAAAGGACTGTCCTTGAATTATTGAATTAATAGTGAGATTACTTTACTAGTTTCTTACCGTTTTTACTAAAGAAACGTCCATGGGCATCCCGGGTCAATTTTATGCCTTTTCTCTGAACGTGTTCAAGTGTAGTAAGAGCTTTATCCATTTTTGCCGAAACTACCTTTGAGAGGTTTTTCTTTCCTTCTTTTGTTTCTTTAAGCATTGTCTTTTTCACTTTATCCGCGTCTTCCAAAATCTCCCCGCCTTTTTCTTTGAGTTCATCCTCTAAAGTGCCCAATATTTTACTGAGTTTCTTAGCTGTCTTTTTGCCGTCTTCGGTGCCAAAAAGGAAAATAAGCGTTGTACTTAACAATCCACCTAAGAAAAATCCTAAAAGAAATTTGCCGTCTTTATTTTTTTCGTTCTCCATCTTCTTTTTCTCCTTTCTTGAAAAGTTTGAATATGCCAAAAACCGCTTTTATACCTTCGGAAAACCCGGAAAGATTTTGAAATGACCTACCGATATTTCCGGCAAAATCAGACACGTTATCAACTGTTTTATTCATCTTCACGAGTGCTTTTTTTATCTCGGAAAGAATAAGATATATCTGCCAGCCTATAATTACCATGAGGATAGTGAGGATAATAATGACGGCAAAAATGAGAATTTGTGTTGGTTCTGTCATAGGCAGATGATGTTGTTATTTTAAAATATGTTGGGTAGGGAGTCAATGGTATGATTTAAAACTTACTGCACCTGGATGGTACGGGTGACTGATTTTTTCTTGCCAAACTTGCTTGTTGATTCGATCAAGATGGTGTTTATGCCTGGTGGAAGAGATAGCGTAGTTGAGAATTCACCGTTTTGAGAAACGGCAATTTTTTGGTTGTTGATAGAAACGACTGCGTAGTTATCTGTTTTTCCTTCTACTGCAATTTTATCACCAAGTACGATTTCTCCTTCAGCTGGCTTTGTCACAACTAAATTGGGTGGGCTGATATAGGCCCTGTATTGCAAGAAAAGATAGCCGAAAAATAAGATAACGAAGGAAAAAATTATGGCAGCCGCCGCAAGTTGCGGTGTGAAACGTATCGTCGGCTCATCTACAGGATGGGCGAGTCCATCAGGCAATAATCCGGATTTTTCCTGCAGACTGAATTGTCTTCTGAAAATAGCGATGATTTCTTCGGATTTTAAGTCCAAATAATTACTGTAACTCCGCAAAAATCCCTTGATGTAGGGAAGTGATGGAAGCTTATCCCAGGCATTTTCTTCCAAGGCGAGAAGAAATTTTTTCCTGATACGGAGATTTTTTTCAATATCGTCAAGCGTTAACTTTTTTTCGGTTCTTGCCTTTTTTAAAATTTCTCCAACAGTACGCATATATCAAAAACTGGAAAGAATTTGGCACGAGAGTCAACTATTGTGTTTGTGTAGTTGTGATAGGTGCACTACTGCCTGATAGATATTCTTCGGCATTTCTTACCAGTACATCGCGTGGTTTTGCTCCTTCTCCCGGTCCCACAATGTTTACTTCTTCCAGTTGATCAAGAATTCTTGCGGCCCTGGCATAACCTATCGATAGACGTCTTTGTAAGAGTGAGGCAGAGGCGCGGTCATATTGGCAGACAATTTTTACCGCCTCTTCAAACAAAGTATCCTTGCCATCGGCGGTAGTGCTTTGGGTAGCACCCTGTGTTTTTTTCCATGTTTGAGGCATGGAGGTCACTTCTTGAGTATAGTGAACCGGAATATTTTTACTCTTTAGAAACTCAACCAATTTTTGCACTTCAGCATCAGAAACGTATGTACCCTGGATACGAGTGGGTTTGGCTTGGTCGGGAGGAATATACAGCATGTCACCGCGGCCAAGAAGCTTTTCCGCTCCAGGCATATCAATAATTACCCGGGAGTCAATCATTGAGGAGACATTAAAGGCGATGCGGGAGGGGATGTTGGCTTTGATAAGTCCGGTGATGACATCAACCGAAGGGCGTTGGGTAGAAACGACCAGATGGATACCGGTGGCTCTTGCCATCTGGGCAAGTCGACAAATAGAATCTTCTACCTCAACCGGCGCATAGGCCATCAAATCCGCCAGCTCGTCAACAAAGATAACGATATAAGGTATTGCCTGGAATCCTGAAAGCTCATTGTAGCCGTCAATGTTGCGTACCCCGACTTCCGCAAAAAGTTTATAACGCCTGTCCATTTCAGAGAGAGCCCATTTAAGTGCGGAAAGAATTTTATCCGGCTCGACAATGACAGGTGTTAAAAGATGAGGAATACCATTGTAGCCTATAAGTTCCACTCTTTTTGGATCAACAAGGATAATCCTTACCTCAGAAGGAGTTGTTCTAAAAAGAATAGAGGATATCCAGGAGTTGATAAGTACAGATTTACCGCTTCCGGTTGTGCCGGCAATCAAAACATGGGGCATTTTGGCAATGTTGGTCGTAATCGGATTTCCGGAAACATCAAGGCCAAGCGCGACAAGAAGTTTATCACGGCTCCGTTTCATGGTATCGGAAGAAAGCATGTGTTTTAATGTGACAAATTCCAAACTCCGATTTGGAATTTCTATACCCACCAGACTTCTTCCGGGAATCGGAGCTTCAATTCTGATTTGGCCGGTGGGTGCGGCAAGAGCCAGAGCCAGATCGTTTGAAAGGGCAGTGATTTTGGAAAGTTTTGTGCCCATGGCGATTTCCAGAGCATATTGTGTGACGGCCGGTCCGAGGTTAACCTCGGTTACCCGGGCAGTGATGCCAAAACTTTCCAGAGTCCTTTCGATAATGCTGGCATTATGTTTCATATCGCCACGATCAGCTTTTTGACCTGATGAGGAGGAAAGGATGGAAATTGAAGGATACTCCCAGACACCCATGGTATTTTGCATGTTGGCAACCAGACCCGGTGAAAAAGTATCTAAAGAGGCGGAAACAGTAGCTAGCTTTCCTTTCCTTACCTGCTCATCTTTATCGGGCAGACGTTGTTTTTCCTCTTTTCTTCCTTCCATCGGAGGTCTAATCGGTAATTTTTCCACAAAAACCGGTTTGGGTTTTTTGGTTAGTAGAGGGGCAAATATCTTTACCAGATTTGCGTACATAAAAAGCAGCATTTTCATAACCTCGTCAATTGAGGTGTTAAACAACACGATAAGGCCGATGGAAAACATGCCAAGAAGAATGATAAAAGCACCAAGTCCAGAAACTAATGCGGAAAAGTTATTCCAGATTTGTCCTCCAATGTATCCGCTTTGGGTGAGAGCGAGGAGACAAATATATGAGAGTAACAATCCGAAGGGGACGTTGGGTCGGGCAAATGAAGCTTTTATTCGCAAAAATAATAGAGATAAACTGGATAGAACAATTGGAAGCAATACTGCTCCCCAACCGAATTTTTCCATGATTAAAAGCCTTACGATATCAAGGCTGGTACCGCTTTGAAAAAAAGAAAGCGCTATCAAAGCAGATACTCCCAGGAGGATGACGGCAAAGATTGCATAAACAGTCTGCTTTTTTAGCTTAAAGCGAAATAATCCTCGGCGTCTGTAATATCTGGACATAGGCAGTTGAATTTATATTATAACAATAACTTCCTTTTCTCAAAAGGCCCGATTTCAATAATATCCTATAGTATTAATAACTACATGTCAAGGATGAGGCAATTATTGTGCTGCCGGCCAGATTCAACTAAAATTATAGTTATGGATGAGCCAATAATTGAAGTAACCAATCTGACTAAGACCTTCGGCAAATTCGTTGCTGTTGACGATGTTTCTTTTTCGATAAGACAGGGAGAGATTGTCGGACTTTTGGGTCCAAACGGTGCCGGGAAAACTACGACGATAAGGATGCTGTTGACTTTAATAACCCCTGATGCGGGGAAAATATCAATATTTGGCAAAGATTTATTTACGGATCGGGAGGAGATTTTGAAAAAAGTAAATTTTACCTTTGTCGGCAATAATTTCGGCGGAAGATTGACGGTCTATGAAATTATCAATTTTTTTGCCAAGTTATACGAGGTAGAAAATGCCAAAAAAAAGATTGAAGAGTTGCTTTCTCTTTTTGATCTTAACAAACATAAAAATAAAAAAACAAGAGAATTATCAAGCGGTGAGATGTCAAAAGTTGCTCTTTGTAAGGCTCTGCTTAATAGTCCCAAAATTTTATACCTTGATGAACCTACTGCTTCTTTGGACCCGGATATGGCAGATACAACAAGAAAATTGATTAAAAAATTTCAAATTGAGCATGATATGACGATTATTTATACTTCGCACAATATGCATGAGGTTGAAGAGATGTGCAACCGGATAATTTTCCTAAACTACGGTAAGATCATAATTTCTGGCACTCCTTTGGAGATTACGAAAAAAGTTTTGCAATATAGCGCCAAGGAGCCATCCTTAAGAGAAGTTTTTATAAAAATCTCCCGGGGGCAAGATTTATGAATTGGCAAAGAATTAAAGCTTTGATATATCGTCATTTACTGCTTCTTTACCATGATCTTGGTAAAGTGCTTGATACTTTTTATTGGCCGCTGATCGATATTTTCTCTTGGGGTTTTCTCACGATCTATATAAATCAAAAACAATTGGTGATAAATAATATTGCTAGTATTTTGCTTTCAGCCATTATTTTGTGGACATTGGTATATACCGTAGCCAGAGATGTGGCCATTTCTTTTTTGGATGACATGTGGGATAGGAATGTAGTAAATCTCTATTGCAGTCCACTTAAACCGATAGAGTTTTTAGTCTCAAGCTTAATTGTGGCTGTTTTCCGGGTAGTTTTGACGACCATTGTCTTGGCCTTGGTCGCTTTTTTCTTTTACTCGGTTAATATTTTAGTTTTAGGGATATATTTCATACTATTTTTCTTGGTACTGGTAATATTTTCTTATGCCATAGGCATTTTAGCTACAGCTTTAATTATGAGATTTGGTCCGGGAGTAGAAATATTTGCCTGGAGCATCCCGGCTGTTTTATCACCCATTTCTGGCATTTTTTATCCGCTTTCTATTTTGCCTGTCTTTGTCCAGAAAATTGCTTACCTTTTTCCGACTTCATATATTTTTGAAGGGATGAGGAGTATTTTGACAGATGGTATGTTCAACTGGCAAAACTTGCTAATTGCCTCTATATTGGATATTTTTTATTTAATTTTGGTTTTTATATTATTCTATAAAGTTCTTAATGATATAAAGAAAAACGGATTAATCGCCAGATTTTCTTAATCGTTATAGGAGATTTCTAAGTTGATGTGAGATTGGTTATTAAATTACTTGCAAATTCTTTGGCATTTTGGATATCTTTTTCATTTGGTCTTCCATGATTCAAACCGCCTACCAATTTAAGCGGACCAACAGTGTCGTATCCTCGGCAAGAAAATGTGCCTATAATGTCAAATCCTTTACTCTCTAATTTTTTTCTCAGAGGAGCATTGAAATCATTAAAATATTTGATATGCCAAGAACCGCTGGTGGCAAAGATAAATGCTTTTTTATTGGTCATTTTGGGTATTTTATCCAAGACATTAAATAAGCTTTCATGGTGCATGGAAAAATAGATGCCGGAGCCGAAACCGATCAGATCATACTCGTTTATACTTTTTAGATCCACCTTCTCAGGTTTTACCAATTTTGCTTTTAATATTTCTGCCATTGCCTTAGCAATTTTTTCTGTGTTTTTATGATGGACGGAATTGTAAATGATGAGCGTTTTCATTTATTTTATATAGATAAACATCTATTCATATTTTTATTCTAGATTTACAGAAGAGAATTTGTCAAGGATAAGTTTTATAATAGTTATTTGTATGGAAGAAAAAAAGATAAATAATGATTGTTGGGTAATAAGACTGGAGAAGGGAGAAAAAATTGTGGAGAAACTGAAAGAATTTTGCAAAGTAAATTCCCTCTCCGGCGGATTCTTTTTTGGACTGGGAGCAGTAGAGTATGTTGAACTAGCGCATTATGATTTGGATAAGAAAAAATATTCGACAGTGGAATTAAAAAAACCTTTGGAACTTCTAAACATTACAGGCAGCATCGGGGTCGGAAAAGAATTAATTGTTCATGCGCACATTACATTATCGGATAATAAAATGCATGCTTTTGGCGGCCATTTGGTAGAAGCGGTGATATCGGGAACGTTGGAAGTGTATTTTATCAAGTTGTCTGCCTTAAGAAAGAAACACGATTCCCAAACAGGTTTAAATCTATTTGATTTTTAGATTTGAAAAATTACTAAAATACCAGATCTGCTTAAATTACCAACAATGTAAACTCTTGTGGAATCGGAAGATGCGTGAAAAGCTGATCTCTTTCTTATAAGACATTATTTTGGTAAACTAAAAAAGCACAAAGTATAAAAAACTATGAGCATCCGGGAAATAACTGCTAAAGATTTAAATCCCAAAGAATTTATAAAAGATAAAGTAAAAGAAATTAGGGAGATAGTAAAAGACGGTTTGGCTATCAATGCTTTATCTGGCGGAGTGGATTCATCAACAGTCACTCTTTTAGGTCACAAGGCGCTTGACAATCATCTGAAAACATATTTTATCCAAAACGGCCTGATGCGGGAGGGGGAGCCTCAAAAAGTTGTTTCCTTATTCAAAAAGCTGGGTGTGAAAGTGGAGATTGTTGATGCCCAAAAACAATTTTTTAAAGCGCTCAAAGGTCTTTTGGATCCGGAAGAAAAAAGGGAAGCTATAACAGAGACGTTTTACAAAAGTGTTTTTGGGAACTTAGTGAAAAAAAGCAGAGCTGAATATCTTTTGCAGGGGACAATATTAACCGATGTGGACGAAACAGTGGCCGGGATAAAGAGACAGCATAATGTTTTGACGCAACTGGGTATTGATCCGGAGAAGGTCTTCGGTTATAAAATTATCGAACCCCTGATTGAACTTCGGAAAGACGGCGTGAGAATTATAGCCAAAGCTTTAGGTTTACCTCCCGAAGTTTTTAACAGGATGCCTTTTCCCGGACCGGCTTTGGCAGCAAGAGTCATCGGAGAGGTGACGCTTGAGAAAATCAAATTGGTGAGGGCGGCGACAGTAATTCTTGAAGAGGAACTGTCAAACACCAAGGCTTTTCAATACATGGCTATTTTACATGAAGATAAAGTGACCGGTATGCGGGACGGCAAAAGAGATTTTGGTTATCAGATTGAGGTCAGATGCTGGGATAGTTTGGATGCCAGGCGTGCAACACCTACCAAGTTATCTTATGATGTTTTGGTCGGAATCGCCAAGAGAATAACTGCGGAAATTTCAGGTGTCGTCAGCGTGACTTACAGTATTGCTTCAAAACCACCATCCACCATGGAAGCAGTGTAAACGGAAAGCAAAAAGAAGACAGTCGCAAACAGCCTCGAAATTCATAAAATTATGCAAATTTTAAAGAGGTTAAGTCATTAGACCTTGATCACGACTGAGATAATCAGTGGTCTTCGGTGAGTTTCGCGATAGAGAAA
>Ga0315282_10006593_pt1 | contig 19359 bp, 21 predicted proteins | sample YL17G07_20_MG_FD_203693 | JGI IMG/M metagenome (GOLD analysis project Ga0315282, IMG submission 203693) | Sediment microbial communities from Yellowstone Lake, YNP, Wyoming, USA - YL17G07_20 | ecosystem: Environmental > Aquatic > Freshwater > Lake > Sediment | place: USA: Wyoming | collected... | reverse complement strand
TAGCTACCCATATCTTACTAGTCCCCCAAAATCCCCATCCATCATGAATTTGCCTTATGACTTCTTTTGCTCGTCAGTATTCTAACCTATTTCAGTTTCGTGTCCAGTTGGAGGGGTTCAGTCCACTCCCGCCTATAATCACCTTTTTGCTGTTTCAGTTTTATATCTAAATATAGCTCTTGTAATTTCTCATCATTTTTGTAGAATCTTTTGATAAAATAGTCTTGTGTTTCCTATCAACAGCTTTAGTAGTGATTATAAGATTTACAGGAGTGGATAGATGAGTTTTTCAGAAGAAGAGCTTAAACGATACCATCGGCAGATGTTGATTGATGGATGGGGTGAAACGGCACAGGAAAAACTCAAGAATTCAACAGTATTCATTGCAGGTGCAGGTGGTCTTGGTTCTCCCGTGGCAATATACCTTGCTGTTGCCGGCATGGGCCATATAAGAATCTGTGATTTTGATAAGCTTGACTGGACTAACCTCAACAGACAGATTTTACATGACCATACCAGAATTGGAACAAATAAGGCAGTTTCTGGAAAATATACTATGGGAAAAATGAACCCTCATATAAAAGTAACCGCTCTTCCAGAAATGATAGTTGCCGAAAATGTGGATGAACTTGTCGGTGATGCAGATATTATTCTGGACTGTATGGACAATTTTCTAACGAGGTATCTTTTAAATGAATCAGCTATTAGGAAGAATATACCTCTGGTTTATGGAAGTATTAGAGGAATGGATGGAATGCTCTCGTTCATAAAATCTCCTGAAACACCCTGTCTTCGTTGCCTGTTCCCTGAAGCGCCTCCGGAAGAGGTTTTTCCAGTACTTGGAACGACGCCAGGGGTTATAGGTTCACTCCAGGGCCTCGAGGCCATTAAATATATGACCGGCATTGGTACAAATATCAAAGGAAGACTCCTTGTGTGGGATGGAGGCAAGACTGAATTCAGGAGTTTTAAAGTCCAGAAAGACCCAGACTGCCCTGCATGTGGAGATAAGAAAAAGAAATAAAAGAAGCATGGGAAAGTGAAGTATAATTTCATATGGTTGTAACCGGTATCGGACAGTGTTCTCTGGATTATCTTGCTTTAGTTGATTCCTATCCTGAAATTGATACAAAAAAAGAGGTTCTGCAATGGGAGGAGCAAGGGGGAGGTCCTGTTGCAACAGCACTGGTTTCACTATCGCGTCTTGGAATGAAATGCAAGTTTTATGGAATTATTGGTAATGATTATGCCGGCAGAAAGATGAAGCAGTCTCTTATGAGTGAACATATTGGCGTAAGGGGTCTCTTAAAAAGGGATAATGCTTCTTCCCAGATTGCATTTATAGCGATAGAAAAGAACAGTGGTAAAAGGACAATCTTCTGGAAAAGGCCCTCAGGTTATGAATTAAGACCTGCGGAACTGAGTTCTGATTTTTTGAAGAATACTAACTTACTTCTCCTCGATGGTTTGATGATGAGATCCTCAGTATATGCGGCAAAGAAGGCTATGGGTCTTAACATCCCCGTGATGCTTGATGCTGGAAGATTGCGTGAAGGCATGCTTGATTTAGCAGTGATCTGTGATTATGTAGTTGCCTCTGAAGAATTTGCTAAAGACATCGGATGGAATGATAATCCAGAAGTATTCTGGAAAAAAATAAAGAAACTAAGACTCAAGGTCTTAACAATTACCCTCGGTGATAGAGGCAGTATTACCTTTTTACAAAATAGATATTTTTATGTTCCAGCCTTCAAAGTTCATACAGCTGATACAACAGGAGCAGGAGATGTCTTTCATGGAGGATATATATTTGGCATCCTGCAGGGATGGAATATCATGGAGACTGTCAGGTTTGCTTCTGCCTTTGCAGCACTGAAATGTAAAAAGATAGGAGGAAGGGCTGGAATTCCTGATCTGGATGAAGTTCTGAGATTCTTGGAAGAGAGAAAAAGATACAGGGGAAAATGAGAATCTATGAATTAGTGAAGGTATGGAGAGGTGAAAAATGACTGAGATACGATTGAACTTAATAACACGTGCGTGGGTAATCATTGCAAAAGAGAAGACTAAAAAACCTGAGGATTTTGTAATACGGAGAGTGAAGAAAAGACATCCGGAGTTCCTTGAAACATGTCCATTCTGCCCTGGCAATGAGTCAAGAACGCCAGATGAAGTATTCAGAGTTCATGGTGGCAAGGGATGGAACATAAGAGTTGTGAGGCACAAATTTTCAAAGCTCTCAGAAGAAGGTGAGAGAAAAAGATGGGATCTCGGAATAAAGAAAGGTGTTAGCGGGGTCGGCATCCATGAGCTCATTGTTGAGACTCCCATTCATAACCTGACAACAGCAACGATGCCTATTGAACAATTGAAGGGCGTAATCCAGACCTATAAAGAGCGTTTCACAGAGATATACAAAGACCCAAGGGTTGAATATATAATTATCTTCAAAAATGATGGGCCTTCAGCAGGGACTGCGATAGAGCATCCCATGTCTCAGATAGTAGGATTACCTATAACACCTCTTCAGATACGTGAAAGGTATGAGGCTTCCATGAAATTTTTCGATGAGAGTGGTGATTGTTTGATGTGTAAAACGATACATGATGAGTTACAAGACGGGGTAAGACTTCTCTTTGATACAGAACATTTTTTGACCTTTATTCCGTATGCTGCGCTTTCTGCATTCCATATCTGGATATTTCCTAAGAGGCATTCGGGTTGTTTTGCTGACATACGGACGGAAGAGATACAGGATCTTGCAGTAAATCTTAGATCAATCATGTCAAAATTATGCCATGGGTTGGATTGTCCTGATTTCAATTATGTTATAAGGTCCGGGAAACCAAGCAATGCAAACTCAGAATTTATACACTGGTATATGAGCATCGTTCCACGGGTGGATATGGCTACTGGCTTTGAACTTGGCACAGGCATGCATGTCAATTCACTGGTACCTGAAATAAGTGCAGAATTTTTACGGAATGTGAAAGTGCCTGAATTTTATAATAATCAGTGAACAGGGAACAGTTAATGGTCAATACAATAATCAATAGTTGTTCTTTGGTATAATGGATTATTCTTATTGAAAGGGACTGCTGATAAAAAAGAGGTGGTGTCAGGTGAGATTGAAGCGTGTTCGTTCTGACTCCGGTAGTTTAAACAGTTCAGTTGAAACTCGACCTACTGAAGCAGAGATACTGGATGCTTACTCGCAGACGGTAATCATGGCTGTTGAGCGCATCGGCCCTGCTGTAGTAAGTGTTGGATTAGCAATGAGTGCTCCGGAACAGCTGAAGCGTCGTGGCGTCTCTGAAATTAGAGGTGTTGGAAGCGGTGTAATAATTACCCCGGATGGTTATGTACTCACGAACAGCCATGTTGTGCAATCTGCAGAAAGAATTGAGGTTCGCCTCCAGGATGGGCGGAACTTTTCCGCTAGGATAGTTGGCAATGATCCACATAGTGATCTGGCTGTTCTTTCGATACTGGAATCAGGCCTTCCAACAGCCGAACTGGGCGATTCTTCTCAGCTCAGAGTAGGTCAACTCGTGGTTGCCATCGGTAATCCCCTCGGATTTCAAACAACTGTGACTGCTGGTGTTATCAGCGCCTTGGGTAGAACTCTCCGGGCACAAACGGGCAGGGTAATTGAGAATGTTATACAGACTGACGCAGCACTCAACCCCGGTAACTCTGGTGGGCCATTGGTGGATTCTCGCGGTCGTGTTATAGGAATAAACACTGCGATCATTGCTGGTTCACAGGGAATATGCTTTTCCACACCCATAAACACAGCGAAGTGGGTTGCTTCACAGCTCATCCATGAAGGTCGTGTAAGGAGATCCTACCTCGGTGTTTCCGGGCAGACAATAACTCTGGATCGTCGCCTGATAGTTCGTTACCGCATCAAAAGTCACACTGCTGTATTGGTCACCGAAGTTCAGCTAGATTCTGCAGCCGCTAATGCCAGGATAAAGCCTGGGGACATCATCATACAGCTGGGGAATATATCGATTGCGTCTACTGATGATCTTCAGCTATCTCTGGCGCGTCATCCCATTGGGGTTCCCTTGGCAATCGATATTATTCGCAACCGGGAACGTTCTACACTCAAAGCTTACCCTACAGAACTTCCAGATACAGAATAAGGCTTACACACAGGCCTCATTCTTTTACCAAGTCCAGCTGTAGGGATAACAAGATACAGGGGTTAACCCCCCATTAGATATTGACTTCCATGAGATCCTCTGCCAATAATACATCGCCATCAAATACTACCCTGCATTCCTTTAACTTTTCAGAATCAGGATAAGAAGTGGGATAGAGATGGGAAAGGATGAGTTTTTTCGCTTTTGCCTTCTTTGCAACAAGACCACATTCTTTTGGGGTTAAATGACCAGGCACCTTCATGGCATCAGGAAAAGAGCAGTCTATAATAAGGAGGTAGACATCCTTTGAGAGTTCGATGATCCCTTCGTCATAATCACAGTCACCAGTGATGACGACTGATTTTTCTCGATCCTCAAACCTATAAGCGATGCTGTTTTCTGAGTGTACTGTCTTTTTTGAAAATACGTACAGATATCCCAAATCAAGCTTATCTTCAATCTCGATTGCATTGATGGTAAAACTTTTCGGTTTTTTCATAACATGGCTAATGCAGGATTCGTAGAATTTTTTAAGACCTCTGGGCCCGACAATTAACAGGTCTTTTTCCCTTTTAAAACCAGGTGTAGCTGAGAGGGCATGTATGAAGGGCATGAGACCTGAGATATGGTCAGGGTGGGTATGGGTAATGAAGACAGCATCTATGTCTTTGTAGCTCTTCCCTGCTTTTTCAAGCTGAAGAATTGTACCGTTTCCGCAATCTGTAAGGATTTTCTTATCGAAGACCTCAAGATAATATCCAGGTGCATTTCTCTTTAAAGAAGGCACACATGTTCCGCTACCTAAAATAATAAGATTCATAAGTACCTGATTATATTTATCTGATAAAATCTTATTCATTATACCAGATCATTCAGATGACTAATCAGCTGATTTATTTCCTTGTAAGCATGAAGGATATAGTATTTGAGCGGTTTCTTTTGCTGATAGTTCAATGAGAATATTCAAATATAAAGAGGCAAAATCCTCGGAGTCCCCCGAAAGCTTTCGGGGGACGAGAATGAGCGAAAATACTATATCCTGGTCCTGCCTTTTTATTATTTACCTCTTAGAAATCAATAGATAACTTTATCACGCAAAAGATGCTTCCTATTTCCCTTTTGACTTGATATTGATGCTTTTGTGGATGATTGATACAATACGGTATAGAAAAAGGGTATCTTCGTGAAGGTCTATAGATGTATGAACAAAAAAGCTGTATAGAAGATGAAGGCATGTCTGATTAAAAAACTGCTTCTCCTTATTCCACTCCTTCTTGGTGTTACGTCTCTTACCTTTACCCTTACAAAGGCACTACCAGGCGACCCAGTTCTCAGTATGGTAGGAGAGAGGGCACAGCCCGAGGTTATAGAGAAGATAAGAAAGGAACTTGGTTCTGATAAAAATATTTTCATTCAGTATTTCGGATATATAAAGTTGCTCATGAAAGGGGAATTCGGACGTTCATACTATACAAACAGAAAGGTTCTTGACGATCTCCTTTTAAAATTTCCAAATACCATGAAACTTGCTTTGGGAGCTATGATTATCGCTATCCCCTTTGGTCTTTTCTTGGGTTTTGTCTCTGCTTGTAAGAGGGGAACAATTACAGACAGAGTTATATCATCAATCTCGGTAACAGGATTGAGCATTCCAGTCTTCTGGAGCGGACTTTTGATCATGCTTTTCTTCAGTCTTTGGCTTAAACTCTTTCCTCCTTCTGGTACAGGCGACTTAAGATTTCTCATTCTCCCTTCTATAACCCTTTCTCTCCCTGCTCTCGGAACCCTTACAAGGGTCACGAGGAGTACACTCTTGGAAATCTTCGATATGCCTTTTGTTACCACTGCGAGGGCAAAGGGTATAACTGAGCTTAAAATAAATTTCCTCCATGTGTTTAAGAATGGACTCATACCTCTCGTGACTGTCATCGGCCTTGATTTTGGAAGTTATCTGAATGGTGCAGTCCTGACGGAGACGATCTTTGGATGGGATGGTATGGGAAGGTTCACCATGGAGGGGATAATAAAGAGGGATTATCCTGTGATCATGGGATGCATCATTGTCGGTACCGTTATTTTCGTTCTCGTTAATTTTCTTGTTGATGTCCTGTATCATTACCTTGATCCAAGAATAAGGTTATATGAGAAAGGCAGGTAAAATTTCCATAGCCCTCTTGTTTTTAATATCAGTGCTCTCTTTTTCTGCACCCTTTATATCCCCTTATAATCCTGACAAGATAGACCTCGATAGCATAAAAGAGCCTCCGAGTTTTCAACACCTTTTAGGAACTGACAGTAAGGGAAGGGATATCCTTTCAAGAGTGCTTTATGGGGGGAGGATTTCAATAAGCGTAGCCATCCTGGCTACATTCCTGTCTATGGGCATAGGCCTGGTTGTGGGTCTCAGTTCAGGTTATCTTGGGGGGAAGATTGATACAGGTATTATGGCTATCGTTGACTTAGTACTCTCTTTTCCTGCATTCCTCCTTGCTATAGGGATTTCTATTTTACTTCCACCTGGTATTTATACGGTGATGATAGCGATTACCGCAGTCGGGTGGGCCTCATTTGCCAGACTTATCAGGGGACACATCCTTACTGTGAAAGGAGCTACCTTCGTAGAGTCAGCAAGGGCCCTGGGATGCAGTTGGATAAGGATTCTTTTTGTTCATCTCATGCCACAATGTATTCCACTGTTACTCGTGATGATGGGGTTAAAACTTGGAGGTTATATATTAACAGAGGCGTCGTTGAGTTTTTTAGGGTTAGGGGCTCAGCCTCCGACAGCAACATGGGGATCTATGGTCAGTGCAAACAGGTCGTATATCTCTTCGGCGCCATGGATGGTATTTTTTCCTGGGTTAATGATAGCCATTACTGCTCTCTGTTTTAATACCTTAGGTGATGCTTTACGCGACAGGTATGACTTGAAGGTAGAAAAGTAAGGCTATATTTCCATTAATTTTTCTTCTTCTTCCTGCTGTATTTTACATTCTATGCACATGGTCGTGACAGGCCTTGCCTCGAGTCTCCTTATGTCGATCTCATTCCCGCACCTATCGCAGATACCTAATGTACCCTGTTCTACCCTTTCTATTGCGTCTTCGATCTTCTTTAAAAGTCTTCTTTCTCTTCCTCTTAATCTCAACATGAAGCTTCTCTCTGTCTCTGCTGTTGCCTGATCACCGAGGTCTGGAAATACAGTCTGCCCGGGAAGTTTACTGAGAGCTTCCTCAGCTTCTTCAAGGAGGGCCTCTTTCTGGGCTATGAGTTTTTTCCTAATCTCCTGTATCTTTTTTTCTCTGAGAGTAAGTTCTTTGGTTTTTTTAGTCTTTGTTGGTTCTACTGTTTTTGTCTTTGCTATTTTTGTTTCAGTTGTTTTTTCCTTTACTGTTTTTGTCTTTGCTGGTTTTGTCTTTACTGGTTTTGTTTTCGCTGGTTTTGTTTTCGCTGGTTTTGTCTTTACTTTCTTTGTTATTACTTTTTTCATTTTTGGTTGTTTGGATTTAAGAGTAATTTTTTTCTTCGACATAATATCTCCTAAAGTAAATTTTAATACGTTAACAAAAAGTTTTGATTATAGTCAAGCAACAGCTTCATCTAAAATTATAAGGGGAAAATCTACCTAATATTATAGACAAAGGCGAAGCAAAAATTGATATAATACTGCGCAGATAATATCTATCAAGAAGAAGGCATATATAACATTATTAAGGAATGCATATAAGATGCTAAAAAATGACCGCTGGATAAGAGAAATGGCGGCAAAGTGTATGATAGAACCCTTCAGCGACAGACAGGTGAGGGAAGGGGTTATCTCATTCGGTTTGAGCTCCTATGGTTATGATATGAGGATAGCTGACGAATTTAAGATATTTATTAAGAATCATGATACCATTGTTGACCCGAAGGCACTTGATCAGGAAAGTTTTGTTGATTTCAAAGGAGATGTATGTGTAATCCCTCCAAACTCGTTTGTCCTCGGCCGGTCCGTTGAATATTTCAGGATACCAAGAGAGACCATTGCGATATGTCTCGGAAAGTCAACGTATGCAAGGTGTGGCATTATTATAAATGTGACACCCCTTGAACCGGAATGGGAAGGGTATGTGACGATAGAGATATCGAACACAGCTCCTGTTCAAACAAAGATATATGCAAATGAAGGAATAGCCCAGATCCTTTTCTTAGAGGCTTCTGAGGTTTGCGAAACATCCTATGCTGATAAAGCAGGAAAGTACCAGGCCCAGAAGAAGATAACCTTGGCTAAGGTGGAGTGATTAAGAGATGCCTGTTGGTGAGAAATTGATACTTGCTCTCGACGTAGCAGAACATAATATTGCAATTGAGCTTGTAGAGAAATTCAAGGATTATATTGGAATCTTTAAGGTGGGTCCTGAGCTATTCATATCCTCAGGAACGAAGATCATTGAGGATATAAATAAAAAAGGTAAGAAGGTCTTCCTCGATCTGAAGTTTCATGATATACCGAATACGGTTTCGAAGTCAGCCGTTGTCGCAACAAAGATAGGGGTACATATGTTCAACGTGCACACCTCTGGTGGCATAGAGATGATGAGAAAGTGCAGGGATAGTGTTGCGGATGTATGTCTTAAAGAGAATCTGGACAGGCCAAAGATCCTCGGCGTTACTGTACTTACAAGTATCTCGAAGGAAGTTTTCTTGAATGAGCTCGGAATCCAGCATAGCCTGAGGACTCATGTAAAAAACCTCGCCGCCCTTGCTTTGAAGGCTGGTCTTGACGGCGTTATTGCATCCGCAAAAGAGGCATCAATGATAAGGAGCCACTGCGGAAAAGGATTTCTAATAGTAACCCCTGGTATCAGACCCTCATGGACACCTCCTGATGACCAGAAGAGGACGATGACCCCAAAAGAGGCAATAAGGGAAGGTGCTGATTATCTTGTCATAGGGAGAGGAATACTCCAACACGCAGATCCTATGAAGGCACTTGAGCTGATAAATCTTGAGATACTTACTGCGTGAGATCGAGCGCAGATCAATTGTTTGTAATCTATTTAACTTTATACCCCAAAATTGCTCTGTGGCAAGAAAAATGTGGAAAATTTACGTTCTAACTACCTAACCTTCTCAATAAAATCCTTAGTGGCCCTTAGATAATCTTTGACTGCGCGGGTATCGTAAATAAGCCCTCTATAATACCCGGCTATGTGCAAAGCATCATAAAGCTTTTCGAATTCCCTGAGAAGCCTTCCGTTACGGACAGCTATATATTTCTGCAATGCCTTTCTGTATGCATCTACTGATTTTGGCAGTTCCTTCTTCGTTAATCCTTTTGTTATTAAATATTCGTTAATAGCCTCTAAAACAGCAAGATAAGCAGTCGCAAACGCCTCTCTTACAGGCTTGACATCAGTATACGTATTATCCTCTACAGGAACCGTTTTTAAAATCTCCTTAGCATTATTCAAATATCTCAGTGCTTCTCTCATTTCTATTCCCTTGTTAAAAATCAAGAGTCATTCTGCGTTCGCAAGTATTCCGGGCTCTAGTTAATTAACTGTAAACAGAAAAAATGCCATATGTCAATAAGAATTTTTGAAAAATGTGAAGAAATCGTAGGGTGGATTATGCAGAATTTGAAGAACTGAGTCCTATCTCAATCTTCATGTAATACCGTTTTGATATCTTTCAGGGAACCAAATTTAATTTTGCCTTCTTTGTACTCCTTGAGGCTTTCTTCTGCATGTCTTTTAATCTCTTTTCTTCTCTCCTCTGTCAAAAGCTTTTCGATCAGGTCCATAAGATACTCTTTGCTTTCGATGTCAAGAGCCTTTATCTTGTCTACGATGTCAGCGAATCTAACACTCATAAAACCCTCCATTTTTTCTTAAGAACGCTTTATGTCAAGAAAAATGTGGAAAAATTTACGCCCAGCTCGGCTGTTGGTTTTGACAGGAGGGTATTTATATGGTAAATTTTAGTAAACTATTTTTAAAAGAGGAGATTGTATGAAACTGCATGTAATAATTGAAAAAGATGAGGCTGGTTATTATGCAGCTGAGGTGCCAGCCCTTCCTGGCTGTCTTTCACAGGGAAAGACTTACGAAGAAGCCATTGCTAATATTAAGGAAGCCATCGAGGGATGGCTTGAGGTAATGGAATCAAAACAGTCTTTCGATCCCTCCAAACTTGTCGAAGTTGCCGTTTAATGGGCAAAACCTTAAAACTCTGTTCTGGCGCCGAAACAGTCCGCAAATTTCAAAAAGCAGGCTGGACATCTGTTCGTCAAAAAGGCTCTTATGTAATGATGACAAAAGTTGGGTATCAGTGGACATTATCCATACCCCAGCACGATGAACTTGGTCCCGGGTTGCTTGTGAAATTAATACGACAGGCAGGTCTTACTGTAGAAGAATTCAATAATCTGTAATTGTCTTCAAAAGACATGATCTCCTCATTCTGGATCGTTGACCTTGAGAGAAACCATATAACCCAAAGCAGATATTAAAAAATACCCCTCATCCCCCTTTTCCAAAGGGGGAGATATCTTTGCCTCTTTGCCTTCGTCTCGACGAATCCGCCTTTAATTCCCCCCTTAGCAAGTGGGCCCGCCTGCCGTCCGTCGGGCAGGGACACAGAGGGATCAAAGGAGGGAAGGGGGGATTACTTAATTTTCATAAAGTCCTTTGTGAACCAAAGGCTCATGTGAGTTTGTCCGGAAAAGTTATGATAGCTCTTTTAAAAAGGCAGCGAAATCTCTTATTGCCATAGGAATACTTTTGTGCACAAGGGTATAATCTATTTCCTCATATTCATGGACGAGTATATTTCTTAGCCCTGCACTTAGGGCAAGTTTGTTGCTTAACTTTTCACTGATTATCCCCATCTCGCCAGCTCTCAAAAAAGCGGCCTTGTACGAGGATGGCACGGCTTCTCCTTTTGATGAGATGAGATGAAAAACAATATCACTCGCAGTTATCACAAGCAGTTCAAGTAAGCGTTCTATCTCATAATGTTTCTCCATAAATTTGTCGAAAGTTATGTTTTTATAGGGCATCAGGTCATTAAGGTACGTTGTCATTGATATGAGTTTTTTACGAATAACCTCAGGCGACATTACAAACCCTCTCTACGAATTCCTTCAGATATTTTCTCTGCATTTCCCTGCATTTTTCTGTATCAAGATAAAGTTTCCACGCCCTTAACTTCTCTTTATCAAAAATTCCTGGATTTTCTTCGTAAAGAAGTCTTCCATTGAAAAAAACTTCATGGAGGAGTAAAGGGTCAGTGTCTGTTGTAAGGATAACAAGGTCTATATCTTTCCCATCGAATAAGTCATCCAGTTTATAAATCAATTCAAGTTTTGAAATCTCTGCGCTTTCTGTAAATTTAATTGCCACATCAACATCACTTGTAGGCCGTATTTTTCCTGAGGCATGGGAACCAAAGAGAATAAGCAACTCAATATTATTTTCCTTGCAGAACCTGCTAATTTCTTCATTTCCCATTAAATAATCATAAGGTTGAGAAACTTGATTGTCAAGGCTTATATATGGGAGACTTTCCCGAATGTTTGGCTGAATACTGTCAAGTAGTATTTAATCTGGTAAGTAGGACAAATGGGAGCAGGATTACCAGACTTTCCTGCTATGTCTTGCCATGACATGGTTGCTCAGGATATAGTTCATATAAATGATTACTCCTTCAAAAAGAGATTTTTTAGATCTTGTAAAGAATGGGAAACCTTCGCCTCTGTATGAGGAAATACCGTACTCACCACCTCATTTAATATATGAATCCTTAGCCTCTCCGAACAGCTTTCTCCTCGAAAGCATAAAGGGTCCGATGAAGATTGCGAGATATTCGTTTATTGGTTTTGATCCCTATTTAGTATTCAAAGTAAAGCATGGAATTATAGAAATCGAGACTTCAGATGAGACCATCAAGAACCTTGAGCGCATAGAAGATAAGTATTCTCCACCAAATCCCCCTACGTCCCCCTTTACTAAAGGGGGATTAAGGGGGATTACAAATAGGAGCAAGGGTTTTGAGGGGACAATTTCGGTTAAAGGGAATATATTTTCAGCGAAACCCCTCAGCATACTAAAAGAACTTGTTAGCTTTTACAGACAAATACCCTCAGAACACCTTCCACCTTTTCAGGGAGGTGCTGTGGGAATTCTGAGTTACGATTTTGTCCAGTATCTCGAAAGACTACCGAGTTTTGCTGTCGATGACCTTAAAATACCTGATGCACATTTTCTGATGGTAGATAGGCTTGTTGCTTTTGATCATCAAAATAAAAAATGCTGGATTATAGTCTGTCCCGGCGCAAGAGATGCGGGGAAAGAACGTATAAATTGGTCTGAGAAATACGATGAAGCAGAAAATGAGATTAAAAGAATGAAAAAAAGCATAGAGCAGAGAGCAAAGAGAATAAATAAAAAAAGTACAAAGCCCCAAGCCCCAAAGCCTCAACAGAAAATAGATATTATGTATGAGATGAAGAAGGATGAGTATATGGATATTGTCAGAAGGGCTAAGGAATATATAGCAGCAGGTGATATTTTTCAGGCAAACCTTTCCCAGAGGGTTTCAGCATATATAGGAGATATAAACCGATGGAGCATTTACAGGACATTGAGCTCTATAAATCCTGCCCCTTTTGCAGCCTTTATGGATTTCGGGGACTATCAGATAGTAAGTTCTTCACCCGAAAGGCTTTTAAGGGTAAGAAATGGGATTATCGAGACGAGACCTATAGCAGGAACAAGGCCAAGGGGAAGGGACTGGAAAGAAGATGAGTTTATGCGGGCTGAGCTCCTTTTAAATGAGAAGGAGAGGGCAGAACACATCATGCTGGTAGACCTCGAAAGGAATGACCTCGGAAGGGTCTCCGATTATGGCACGGTTAAGGTTGATGAGCTTATGATTACCGAGGATTGTTCACATGTGATACATATCGTTTCAAATGTAAGAGGGAGCCTCGCGAATGAGAAGGACTGTTTCGATGCTATAAAGGCTGCATTCCCTGGAGGCACAATAACGGGTGTTCCGAAGATACGGTGCATGGAGGTCATAGAAGAACTCGAACCTGTTAAGCGCGGACCTTATACTGGCTCAATAGGTTATATCAGTTTTTCAGGCAGTATGGATTTGAATATTGTAATAAGGACATTTGTTATTAAAGGAGAAATGGCCTATGTCCAGGCAGGTGCCGGTATTGTTGCAGATTCGGATCCTGAGAGGGAGTATTATGAAACACTTAAAAAAGCAGAGGCCCTGATAAGAACGTTAGAGAGGATAAAGTAATTAAAAAAACCGAAACCATTTCCTTTTTGTCTTTATTGAATCGAAAGTTTTCCGTATGCCTCTAATCTGGGCATTTATTCCCCTTTGCTCTTCCATTATATCTTTCATCACGCGATTAAACTCTTTCAGGGTATGTAAAATCTCAGTTATATTCTTGCTTATCATATCAAGCTTTTCTTCCAAAGGGAGTGGCAATTCCACCTTCTTAAGGATAACCTCTTTTAGAAGAGCAAGCTCTTTCTCGATAGCTGTTGGGGTTGATTCTTTTTCCAGCTCAGGAATTATATACTTATTTCTTTCTATCTCAACAGGTTCATACAAGGTTGGCTCAATTTCTGGATTTGTTGTCACCGGTTCTTCAAGGATGGACTCATCGATGTCAACTTCCACAGGGATTTCTTCTGTCGCAGTATTTTTTACATCCTCTGGTTCATACATGGTTGACTCAAGTACGGGGCTTGTAATTACAGGTTCTTCTGGTGTAGACTCACCGATCTCAATTTCTACAGGTATTTCCTCTGATTCTATATCTTTAAAAACTTCCTCGGGATAGGGGAGATCAACTTTATGCTTGATATCATCAACAACGACCTTTGTTATATCTTGGAATGAATCTTCTACTCCGGTCCCGTCTATAGCGATTGACTCAATATATTTGTATTTATCGGTTTCATTCAGATCCGTGTTCAGTTCATCAATGGATAAGATGTTCGGAAGGTCCCTCTTATTGTATTGAAGGATGAGGTGTATCTCATCGGGATTAATACTATTGGCAAGGAGATTATCTCTCATATTTTTAAAGCTCTCTATGTTTTGTTCCCTCATCTCGCGCTGCGAGTCAGCAACAAAGATAACAGCGTCAGCCCCTTTTAGAACCAGTTTCCTTGTGGCGTTATACCGAACCTGCCCAGGGACTGTGTAGAGCTGAAACCGTAAAGAAAAGTCTCTTATCTTTCCTAAATCGACGGGTAGTAAATCAAAAAAGAGTGTCCTGTCACTCTCCGTCGGAAGGCATAAGAGTTTTCCTTTCCTGTCAGGGTTAATGATATGATGGAGATACTGGAGATTTGTTGTCTTTCCGCTGAGTCCAGGTCCATAATAAACTACTTTAACGGTTATCTCTTTTGTGGTGTAATTAAAAAGTGCCATTTTTATATTATTGCATGAACTCCGTTTTTTGTATGATATTTAACCTTATACATCGCCTCGTCTGCAAGTCTTAGAAGTTCCTCTTTGGATCGTGCACTTTCAGGATATGAGGCGACACCGAAACTGGCAGTTATTCTCAGTGTATAGCCCTCTTTTTCAAGAAAGACATTTCTATCGACAGACTTTCTAATCCTCTCTGCAATCAGTGCCGCTGCAGCAGGTGGTGTGTGTGGAAGAACAATTACGAACTCATCTCCTCCGTATCGTACAACAACGTCAACAGTCCTCAGATTCCTGATGAGGAGCTGGCCCATCTCAGCAAGGATCTTACTTCCAACAAGATGACCGTGTCTGTCATTTATCTGTTTGAAATCGTCAATATCCATGAATATAAGCGAGACGGATGTGCGATATCTGAGGGAGCGCTGTATCTCCATCTCGATAGTTCTGTTCAGGTATCTCGTATTAAAGAGCTTCGTGAGATCGTCGGTAATAGACAGTTCTTCCACTTTCTGGTACAGTAATGCCCTTTCTATAAGAATTGATGACTGATCAATGATTTTGATCAATTGGTTAAAGTCTTCCCTTGTAAAGGGTTCTTCTGTAGTTTTATTAAAAAGTTCAATAACACCGAGGGGTTTTTCATTGCTCTTTATTGGAACACACATGATTGATTTTATTTTATGTTTTAAATTGAAAGCACTGTCTATCTTTTGGGAAAAACGTTTATCCTGAGAGACATCAGGGACAAGGACAGGCATACCCCCCTTTGCAACCCATCCAGCAATGCCTTCTCCCATCATCAGCCTGAACTTCTGTGTCTCTTTCGTCTTTTTACCCTCTGTTCTCTCGAATACCAGTTCTCCTGTCCCTTCATCCACGAGAAACACAGTCCATGTCTCTGCCTTGGTTAACTCTTTTGCCCTTTTCATGATCGTATCAAGGATGCTGTTTAAGTCTATGGAGGATGCAAGATCCTTATTGACTTCTTCATAGATCTCTAATTCTCGACTCAATAGGGAAGAGTCACCTTTTAATCTGTCGTTTTGGAGGAACATCTTTCTTTCCTTGAGTGACCTGTTGACCAGATAACTGAGTTCTTTTACACTGGGTGAACAGATGGGGTACGTGAAGGGTTCCTTTATCAGTGAAGTGAGGCCACTGTTGGTATCTGAGATGATAATCTTGGGAATATTTCTCGATTGCTTCAGGAATTCCTTAAAAGCAGGTTCCTTGCTTTCTATTTTGTCTAGTATGAGGAGATCAGGATTTTCATTGAACCTCGGCAGGACAGCGTCCAGGGATTCGAACATTTTTATGGTATTGCCCTTTGCTGTCAGGGTATCTCTGTATTCCTTTTTAAATGTGCTTTTACCTATCAGGAATATTTTAAGCATTTACACCACAGCATTTTTTATATTTCCTTCCACTTCCGCATGGACATGGTTCATTTCTGCCAACCTTTCTTCCACGCCTGACTGTTTGAGCGACAGATGAGCCTTCGCCTCTGTTGTAATTCAGTTGAGCCTGTCTTTTATGTTCTTTTTTGATGGCTTCTTCTTGTTTTTGTATTTGTATTTTAAAAAGCCTGCTCAAAGCTTCTGCTGATATCCTGCCTGTCAATTCGGCAAACATGTCAAAGGCCTCTTTCTTATATTCCATCAGGGGGTCCCTCTGTCCGTAACCTCTGAGCCCTATGCCCTCCTTCAGATGATCCATAGCAAGGAGGTGGTCTTTCCACTGGGTGTCAACAACCTGCAGGAGGATTATCTTTTCAAGATACCTCATCATATCACTGCCTATTTCTGATTCTTTCTTTTCGTAAGCATTCCTGATCTCTGAGATCAGCTTTTCCCTGAGTGAAGTAAGATCCATAGGTGTAATATTCAACACAACAGAGAATATGCCATAGAATGCATCGTTGAGCCCTTTCATATCCCATTCATCTCTATGTTTCTCTTCAGGGCAATAAATACTGATTACCTCATCAACAACCTCATCGATCATGCTGTAAATGCGATCCTTGAGGTTTTCACCCTGAAGCAATTCCTTCCTGAAAGAATATATTTCCGTTCTCTGCTTGTTCATAACATCGTCATATTCGAGGAGCTGTTTTCTGATATCGAAGTTGTGCGCCTCGACACGCTTCTGTGCATTCTCTATAGCCTTTGTAACCATCTTATTTTCTATTGGGATATCTTCATCCATCCCGAGTTTTCCCATAAGACCCGATATCCGGTCGGAACCGAAAATCCTCATAAGGTCATCCTCAAGGGAGAGATAAAATCTCGAAGAGCCAGGATCACCCTGTCTTCCAGAACGTCCCCGTAACTGATTATCTATCCTCCTTGCCTCATGCCTCTCTGTGCCGAGGATATGAAGGCCTCCCTGGGATAACACCTGTTCCCTGTCTTTTGTGCAGGCCTCTTCTGCTTTTACAAGTGACTGCTTCCAATCGTCTTCAGTGTAATCTTTCTTGTCCTTCAGAAAATCCCTTGCAAGTCCCTCTGGATTACCTCCAAGTATGATGTCTGTCCCCCTACCTGCCATATTCGTTGCTATAGTAACTGCGCAGCTTCCTCCAGCCTGGGCAATAATCTCTGCTTCTCTTTCGTGGTACTTGGCATTCAAGACAGAGTGGGGGATACCCTTTTTCTTTAAGAGATGGCTTAATATTTCTGAATTTTCTATCGAGATGGTCCCGACAAGAACAGGCTGGCCTTTTTTGTGAAGTTCCTCGATCTCATTTATGACAGCATTGAATTTTTCCTTTTCTGCCTTATAAATCATGTCAGGATGGTCTTTTCTAATCATAGGTTCATTGGTCGGTACGACAATTACTTCAAGGTTATAGATCTTTGCGAACTCTTCAGCCTCAGTATCAGCAGTACCTGTCATGCCTGCAAGCTTTTTGTACATCCTAAAGTAATTCTGGAAGGTGATTGTTGCAAGTGTCTGATTTTCGCTTTCTATCTTGACGTCTTCTTTTGCCTCTACCGCCTGGTGGAGTCCATCTGACCATCTCCTACCTGGCATGAGCCTGCCTGTAAATTCATCTACGATGATTACCTCACCGTCTTTGACAACATAATCAACGTCCCTTTTGAAAAGAGTATGTGCTTTGAGTGCCTGGAGTACATGGTGGACGAGCTCTATGTTTGCTGGATCGTAGAGGTTGCCTGCACCGAGCAATCGCTCTACTTTTATACTGCCTTCTTCTGTGAGAATGGCGGTCCGTGCCTTTTCATCTACGGTATAATCTATATCCTTTTGGAGTTTCGGGATAATCTTGTCTATCTTGTAATACTTATCTGTGGAGTCTTCTGACGGGCCTGATATGATAAGAGGTGTTCTTGCCTCATCTATCAGGATACTGTCGACCTCATCTACTATCGCATAATTCATTTCCCTCTGGCAGTAATCAGATATTTCATATTTCATATTATCTCTGAGGTAATCAAATCCAAACTCATTGTTTGTTCCATACGTTATGTTTGCTAAATAGGCTTCTTTTCTTGAACATGACCTGAGAAACTCTAACCGCTTATCAGCAGAAAAATATGATGGGTCAGAGAGGAAAGAGCTGTCATGCTGTATAACCCCGACAGAGAGACCGAGGGAGCTGTATATAGGGCCCATCCACTGGGGATCCCTCTTTGCAAGATAGTCATTCACAGTAACCACATGGACACCCTTTCCTTCAAGGGCGTTCAAATAGACGGGGAGGGTAGCAACGAGGGTCTTCCCTTCTCCTGTCTTCATCTCTGCAATCTTTCCTTCATGCAAGACAATGCCACCAAGGATCTGAACGTCAAAATGTCTCATCCTGAGTCTCCGTCTGGATGCTTCACGCACGACTGCAAAGGCCTCTGGAAGTATGTCATCGAGGGTTTCGCCTGCCTCAAGCCTCCTCTTGAATTCTTCAGTCTTGTCCCTGAGCTGTGTGTCTGAAAGGCTTGCTATCTGTGTTTCAAAGGAGTTTACCTGTTCGACAATAGGCCAGAGCCTTTTCAGCTCGCGCTCATTCTTTGTCCCGAAGACCTTTCTCAGAAGTGTTCCAACCATAGGTATATAATAAAATTAAGGGTTTTGTTATTTCAAGGAAAGTGAGTACAATCACATTTAATATGTTGACTTGATGGTAAGAGCGAGATTGCCTCTATCGAGTTCTGGTGAAAAAGCATAATATATCGCCTTTTGGGCATAGGAAATTTAATCTTAAACAATGAATAAATGTCAATTAATATTAAGAATGTGCCAATCAAACATTTTTTAACCACTTCCATGCGCCATAAATGTTGATGAAGAAATATCCAAAGAAAACAGTTGCTTGTGCCCATGCTCCGAACTTAATATCATAGAAAATCCAGTATGTATTCGTTGCAGCAAAAATCAAGAAACACCACCATTTTTTGTGAATTGCAGAAAATGTTCCTATTACCGTTAGTGCTGTGAATATCCAAGCTATGTTCAAACTTTTCATCTTTCCTTCTAAATTCCACTGTTTTAATTTATAGAACATATTTCTACAAGTTTTATGCCACTTATATTCATCACCAAGCGGTTGAATTTAAAAAGAAAAGAGCATTAAAAGGAGGAGACGTTGACGAGTTTTGTCAGTTGATATGGACAGAAATTTTACGAGAAATTATGTTTGAATGCTCCGACTTTTAGTCGGGGATGAAAAACATATCAATGAATCTCTCTCGATGGGAGATTCATTGATATAATAGCTGCATGTTATTGAGAAGCACAAGTCATA
>Ga0315282_10006592_pt1 | contig 19363 bp, 16 predicted proteins | sample YL17G07_20_MG_FD_203693 | JGI IMG/M metagenome (GOLD analysis project Ga0315282, IMG submission 203693) | Sediment microbial communities from Yellowstone Lake, YNP, Wyoming, USA - YL17G07_20 | ecosystem: Environmental > Aquatic > Freshwater > Lake > Sediment | place: USA: Wyoming | collected... | reverse complement strand
TACTTTAGTGGGATCCATAATCTGACTCTCCTTTCATTTTTTGAGTATATAAAAGGATGTCAATGGATCCCTTTTTTGTCAATATTCATCTCCACGTTTTAGTGGAGAGCTATCGCACACGGATAAACACTGATTTATACGGATTTACACAGATCAAATCCGCGAAAATCCATCTAATCTGTGCCGATCTGTGTGCTATTTTTTTAAGCAAATTTAAAAATGATACCAAACTTTTTGTTAAGCCTTAATACATGGTAAATGTTTTAAAATCCCCCTTTTGAAAGGGGGAAACTTGACTATTCCCCCTTGAAAAGGGGGGAAGGGGGGATTTTTAATGCTTACGGAAAACTTTAACATACTTTTTTAAAGATGCTTATAATTACGTAATCGTTAAAAAATGCCATTTTGACATAGTGATTTAACGTTTTTAACAACCCCCTGCCCCCTTTATTAAGGGGGAATCCGATGACGACTTGACTTATTCCCCCTTATCAAAGGGAGTTAGGGATTGTTTTTATTGCACTTTTTGTTTTTTTAAATTACGGTAAAAATAATGAAAAAATGGTTTTTTTTCTCAATATCTGCCAGTATAATATTCTTATCAATAACAGCATCTTTCTGTTTGGCAGATAACTCTTATGGACTATTACTAACCAGCGAAAATAAAGCTGATTCCAAGCCAATCGCAACGTTTGTAACAAATCAGAAATCACCTGTAAAAGCTTTCCTATTCTCTGCCGCTGTGCCCGGAACTGGTGAATTATACACCGGTTCCCCAAAGGGCATTGCTTTTATAGCGACTGAAGTTGCTTTCTGGACGACCTACGTTGTTTTGCATGGACGTTCTAAAGACCTTAATTCTAGTTATAAAAAATATGTTAAAGAACACATTGCCTTTATAGTTGATGAGGAATCCAAAGTAAATTCAGTTGATAACTGGAATATGGAAGACTACGAACATGCAACCCAAACTGGAAACTGGCATTATATCTATATGGAAAAGGACATTGAACGACTGGGAAAATTCTATTGGAAAGACTTACCACAGGATAAGATAGACGAACCGGGTGAAGACATTATGACTCCATATCGTGCAGAAGCTTATAGCAAGCGAGGTTCAGCCAATACTAAATATAAGCAAGCTAAGATTTGTTTAAGCCTGATAGTCGTCAATCACTTAGTCAGCGCTATTGATGCTAGATTATCCGCAATGTTTCACAACAAGCAAACCCTACAAACCAATACTGCCATATCTATCCGACCATTCATTACTCCTAGTAATGAGTCAGGTTTATACGTAACGCTAAACAATGTTTTTTAATAAATACATAGCCGGTATTAAACCAATAGATTTTCCTTTGACTCTAGCTTGTATGCAATATATTTGGATTTCTTCTGGTGAAGTTATGATAATAATAAAGAGAATATTTAGAATTTATATTTAAACAAAGCTAACTTTAACCCATTTTTGTTTTTTTCTGAACCAAATATATTTGAGGATGCTATTCCTATATTTTTTGAATTTGATCTGGATGTACCCGAAGCAAAATATACTGTATTCCATTCATCAGTTGCATATCCAATGATATAACCAATCCCTGCAGAAACTGCTATCCAAAAAGCAAAACCAATGGCAAGTTGACCTGTGTCAATACCAGAGTCTTCATAAGCGCCGCCGGCATAAGCTAGAATAAAAAGACCAAGACATCCACCTCCACACGATTGTGCAAAGATTGATGCACGACCTTTTTTCACCATGACATTTCGAATATTGGAAATTTGATAGGAAGTTACAACACCTCCTATTTCCATGCTGACAGTATCTCCTTGTAATACAATGTTTTTCCCGTCAATAATTTCACCAGTGTTTAGAAAGATCCGGCCCATTGGATATCTTCCAGAAAGTGTATATTTTGCAGTTGGAGATTGAGCTATTGAATCCAATGAGAAAGCAAGAGTTGATATGAATATTGCAGTTATTAATAATTTCTTCGATTTTAACATGGGAAAACCTCCAATAAAAATGTCTATTGATATACCAACGATAACAATTAGAACTGATAGCTTTCGTTGCCTACCTCATAAACATAAAACACTGATATTATACAAAGATACTTCTATCAAGTCAACAAAAAAACGCTTTCCCATAAATTCCTCAAACAATAGTTTCTAAATAGATTCAGATCTCGAAAAACTGTTGACTTTATGCAGGAATTCTGCTATCATTCATAGAATGGGTTTTGAAATTTTGTATTATTATATTTTTTGATTCACAATTTTTAATAAGCTTTTGAATGGAGGAACAGTATCTAGTGGCAAACTTAAAATCTTCTCAGAAACGAATCAGATCAAACGAAAGAAAACGAGTACGAAATGTAGCTGTAAGAACAAATATCAAAACAGAGGTAAAGAGGGTTGAGCAGGCGATAGAGCAAGGCGATCTTGAGCAAGCAAAAAAAATGCTTTCTGACGTGGCTTCTGTGCTTGATTCAGCATCAGCGAAGGGCATAATAAAGAAGAATACCGGTTCAAGGAAGAAATCACGGCTTGCAAAAAAGATAAATTCTCTTCAGCCCGCTGCCTGATGATAAAAAAATCTTAACAGATAAACGTTTCTATTTACTAAGGGAAGATTAGAAGATTGAAAGATTTTGCTAGGACAATCTTAAAATCTTTTAATCTTAGAATTTTCCCATCTATTTCATCTATCCGTCTTCATCTTTCATCTTTATTTCTTACTACCATTATGTGAATTTTTCAAAAATCCTTGATTTTATTGCTTATATGTGCTACATTTATACCCGAAGTTTCATAACGCAAACATAACAGATTTAAGGATTTTATTCAAAAATGGGTATTGAAAGAAAGATTAAACAAAGAAAAGAATTCAAAGTCAAACTGGATAAAAATCAGCTTGATTATTCAAAGATTTCAGATGATGAAGACTTAAAAGTTGATATCATCTGTCCGAAATGCCAATCAGAAAAGGAACTGGTTATGGCACCATATTGGGGCTTTGGAAGGACATATTATACCTGTTATTTTGTCTGTCCAAAGTGTGGATGAAAGGGGATAAGAAAATAAAAAACGGTAAAATCAATTGTTCAGTAGCATGTCTCGGTGTGATGGATCATCGTTTCTTGATTGACGAGATGAATTACGTCAACTGCCCGGGATTTGAGTTTATGGTATATACTATATGGACAGATCACTCACGCGACGTTATCAGAGAACTAAAGTCAGCAGGTTTTCGATTTGATTCCATGCACGGTCCAAAACAGACAGGCAGGCTTATGAGCGAAACTGACTCAGCAAGTCATGAGCAAGCTTTTAATCTCATAAAGGAGAGCGTTGACATCGCTCATGAACTTAATATTCACATACTGACCACGCATCTCTGGGATCAGAACAGCAACGATCCGAAATTACAGCGCAACCTTGATACGCTTTATAGGCTAAAAGACTATGCGAAAGAGCGTGATGTGAGCATATCTGTGGAGTTTATTCCACACACTAACGGTGGAGGATACGTGCCGACTGCCGAGTATCTATATAACAATCTGGATTCTGATTTTAGCTTTACTCTTGATCTGGAATTTTCGGCGTGGAATAATGAGATCGCTGACATAGCAAGGTTCACCGATAGGATCAGCAACGTGCATATCCGTGACTACAACGGTAGTCCTGTGGATGAAAAAGGCAGAAGGCATTACTGCCTGCCCGGTATGGGTAAAACTGACTTTGCATTTGCATTTCAGGAACTCAGAAAGTATGGATACAACGGGATATTCACGCTTGAGGCAAGGCATTACAGCACTCAGGATATAAACGACTCTCTTGTTTTGCTACACGATGCTATGGGAAAGTAGTATTAGCCTAGTCTTCTTCTTCGTTTTGGGGAGAACGGAAAGCTAATGCTACTGTTAGAATAGTAGTGATAAAGGTAACACCGAAAGATACCTTTAATATAGATACCGTTTGCGTGTTTGTTAATGGAAATCAGAATGATCTAGTTTCGGAAAATATATTGATCTTTGTTTGTCCGGCTCAAGTTATAGTATTGCTGTGTTTGTGCTTGCCCGCAACCTTCCATTCATCTCTTGAAATGGCAAAGGTGTGGCCGATGAATTCTATGGGTTTTCCATCTTGCGTATTCCTGAAGGAACCCTTGCTCTCGTCCGTTTTTCTGAAACCTAGCCTTTCCAGCAATCGGCAAGAAGCACGATTCTCAGCCGCAGTACCGGTGATTACTCTATCTGCTTCTAATTGCTCAAATGCGTAGTCAACTAAAGCCCGACATCCCTCTGTTGCATAACCTTTACCGTGATAGTTAAAGTTGAATATATAGCCGAGATTGAACTCCTGACCGTCTTCCTTCTTACTTTCGCTTAGTGATATGAATCCTATGAATTTCCCTGTTTCTTTCAGACAAACCGCTAGAAAACTGTCTCCATCAGCAAACCATTTCGTTACACCCTTGATCTCTTCCGTAGAGGTTGGCCATTGGTGATCATATAGTGCATACTCGGATGATTCGTATTGAACGATCATCTCGTATAAATCTTCCCAATCGTTGACATTGAAGTTCCGGATAAAAAGTCTTTCTGTTTCCATCGTTATCATTGTGACACCTCCAAACAGCCCGTCATATAACACAGATTATGGTTTTGCTATTGTTTGTTCCAGTTGAATTATGTCTCTGTTATTCAATTCCATTGTTCCTGTAAGAGAATCTTCTTTTGAGAATAGTATTTTCATAGTTCTATCAGAACTTTTAACCTCAACACCTAGTTTCCCATCTTCTTTAATAGACTCTACGGATATTTTTGAGGTCTCATCCACATTATCAGTTACAAGGACATGGAGGAAATATTGCCGTTCAGCCAATTCCTTTGATTCGACTTCTATACGCCAGCGTCCAGCTTCATAGGCATTATAGTTAGTCTTTTCAGTTGGCGGGTAGTTTACGCCATTTACCTCAAATTCACGTCCTTGTCCGCCGATCTTTTTTATTTCCGGATTCGTTGGTAAAACCGTCCATACACGCAGTTGGCCTTTGCCATTTGATATACTAACTGTTGAATCATCAATTTTAGGTTCATAGGCGGAATGAAGAAGCCAAGTCTTTACGAATTCTGCTTTTGTGGATTCAACACGATCAAAGATAACAAATATATTGGGCTTAATGTAAAGGAAAGCTCGTGTGAATTCACGCAGTTTATTTGGCGAATACGATCGGGTAGCGTCGCCCACAATATAAGTGTAAATATCATTGCTTTCATAAGCAAGTATTTTTCCTCGATGATTTTCGTCATCAGGTTTGATTTCACTAACACGCTCAGGTCCAGAATTATATAACTGTCCACCATCGTTACTGCCTTTGCCAGGGTTTCCTGCTCCCCACACTCCGCCGTCGAATTTCTCATCTGGATCAAGACAGGTTATAGTGTTATGAGCGATAGTTCGGGCATAGTAATTTGCACGGTGTTCAGTTCCTTCATATACCCCGCTGTCAATAGCAAGCAGACCATTTTTATCAATAATGAAGCTGTTGTTATCTGCGTGCTGATGTCCTCCTAACCAAAGAGGAGAACAGAGAAATAGAGCAAAGGTTGCATCCGGAGTCCAATCACTTCGCATAGATGCCCAACCAAGTCCGTTGAATAGGCGTGATGTTGGCAGTTCCTCTCGTTTTATCATTGCCACGCTTGGATCATACCACAAAACATAAGTCCACCAGTCGCTTCCATCACGAGAATACCTTACACCATTTGAATAACGACGGATCGCTTCTTGCTTAATGCGCTCTGTCCAGTAGCGGGCTAATCCATCTTTTCTTTTGTTCTGAAGCAGAACAAGATATTGTGCATTGGCTGAACCAAAGGCGTTCCGATCTCCAATATCTGCTATACTTAACTGCTCTTCGTCATAAGGGCGATTACAATAGACATGCCAATCAGAATCACCGTCCAGCCCGGTGTAATTTTTCCAGAGGTCCTCTCCACTTGCACTTGCCCAAAGCTCGATGAGATGTGCGAATTCATAAGTAAAGAAGGCATGATAGCTCATGCTTTCATGCCATCCGCCGTCGCCTTTCCCGACAATATCATGTGCCGGCATAAAGTGGTCCACCAATAGGTTCAGACCATCAAGAGCAAGTTGCTTAACCGCTTCGTCATCTATCCCCTCATGCCATAATGCAATGCCTGTATATAAAACGGGACCATATTCGAGATATTGATGATTATTGAAGTCGCTGTGCCTCCATGTTTTGTAACATTCTTCTGCCGCATGTATAGAAGCCTTTCCATACTTTTGGCGTTGTTCAGGCGTTAGATCACTATATAGCCAATCATAAGCGAACGCCAATCCCTTTGCAATACGAGGCCATGTCCAGCTATCGCCCTGCGCTTTCACAAGATAATCAGCAATAGCAACAGCATGATTAAAGACAGGCTTTTCTTGAGAAATCCTATAAGCAACGCAGACAGCCATTAACTGATTGGGAGTAGCCCAAAGATTTTGGTAGAATTGATCGCTTCTAGCCCATTCCAACAACCAACCATATACTTCTTTTATTTCTAACGTTGACTCAATGCGCTTGCGAATCTCTGGAAAATCTTCGGAATGGCAAAATATACGGGGATGCTCTTTCCGTATTCTTTCCAGACGAGGGCGCAGTTCGTTTTGTCTTGTGGTATCCCTTTGCCTAAGATTTGGGAAATCTGCAGGGCAATAAGAGGTAAAAAGAAACACTAATGCAAATATGATGTAAAACTTTAGCATATTTAAATTCCTTTAAGCAACTTTAAGAAATCCTTTTAAACTTTGGGAAATAGCACGCGGATAAACGCGGATTAGGCGGATGTACGCGGATCAGAAATAAATAAAAGAAAAATCCGCGAAAATCCGTTTAATCAGTGTCATCTGCGTTCTATTCCTATAAAAAAGTGATAAATCATTTTTTAAGTTATTAATTACTAGAATCGTTTATTCACAAGGCTTTTCCTAACTGAAAACTCAAAACTGCTTAGATATATCTTTATAGCGATTCAGATTTCATTTTAACAAGAAGCTGTTATATAGCATAACTCTTTACAGAGATAACGTCAATATAAACTGAATAGATCATAGAGAAATTTCTACAATGGCTGAAATAAACTACAATCTGAAAGAAATGCCCGGTGTGGTGGCAGAATATCCAGTAACGGCTTTTTTTATGACAAATCAAGGAATATTTCATAATAAGTAATCATTGAAAAATGCCATTTTGACATAGTAGTTTAACGTTATTAACAACCCCCTGTGTCCCCCTTTTTTAAGGGGGAATTAGATAGCGACTTGACTTATTCCCCCTTATCAAAGGGGGTTAGGGGGTTGTTTTTATTGCAATTTTTGTATTTTTCAACGATTACAATAAAGGTAACATTTTTTCTGAGCCATCTGTGAAAAACTTTCATATACCTTATTGACTGCAAAATAATTATATAATATAGTATTGTAAATACAAAAACTATTCAGCCAATGTTGATTTCAGCAAATTATTTTTGGCAATTACAGTAGTCAGCCTGCCAACCATAAATGCTTAATAACTAGGGTGTTAAACATCAATTCAAACCATAAAATGAATAAACTACAGCCGCTTCTGAAGATGGAAAAAATATCCAAAAGTTTTCCCGGTATCCGTGCGCTGGATGAGGTGGACCTTGAGGTCTATGAGGGTGAGGTGCTGGCTTTAGTGGGTGAAAACGGTGCTGGAAAGACCACCCTGATGGAAATACTCAACCCGCACCCAGCCCCAACAGGATTTTATAGACAGGATACTGGAAGAATATTCCTAAAAGGGAGGGAGATACACCCTAGAAATCCCAGCGATGCCCGAAATATGGGCATAAGCTTTATACATCAACACTTTAATCTCGCCCCAAATTTAACAGTGGCTGAAAACATATTTTTGGGACGTGAACCAACTAGGACTAGCTTCTTGAGGATCGTTGATAAAAAATCAATGCAACGCAAAACCGAGGAATTGCTTAATACATTGGGTGTTCACATGTTACCTGATGCGTTGATTGGCAATCTCGGTGTAGCGCAAAGACAGATCGTTGAGATAGCGAAAGCCTTGTCTTATGATTCCAGCCTTATTATTATGGATGAACCTACGTCAGTATTAAACCGTGATGAGAGTGGGCGATTATTTGACATCATCAGAAAGCTAAAATCCAGAGGCATCTCAATAATCTTCATCACCCACAGGCTTGAAGAAGTGTTTAATATCGCCGACAGAATTGTGGTGCTTAGGGATGGAAAAAGGGTAGGGGAACTAAAGGCTAAAGAAGCGAATATGGATACAGTGATAAAGATGATGGTAGGACGAGAGTTACTCATGTTCCCCAAACAGCCAGCGTGTATTGGTAATGTAATACTTGAGGTGAAAGGACTTTCGCGGGGAGATAATGTAAGAGACATAAGCTTTAAATTACATAAGGGTGAGATATTGGGTGTAGCAGGTATGATGGGCGCTGGTCGAACAGAGATGGCTCGTGTTTTGTTTGGTATAGATAAAAAAGATTCAGGAAAAGTTTTCATTGACAATGAAGAAATTAAAATTAACTCACCTGAAGATTCTCTAAGGGCTAGAATTGGTCTGGTTCCAGAAGACAGACAACTTCAGGGATTGATACTTTCTATGACTGTCAGAGAAAACATAACGCTTCCCAATCTTCATAATATCTCAAAATGTGGGATGATAAACAAGTCAAGAGAACGTGAGATTTCGCATCACTATATTGATAAATTGAGTATCCAGACCACAAGTATGGATTCCCCGGTGAAAGGATTGTCTGGTGGAAATCAGCAAAAAGTGGTGCTTGCCAAATGGCTGATGCTCAATCCCAGGGTACTTATACTAGATGAGCCCACGAGGGGTATTGATGTAGGAGCAAAGATGGATGTCCACGCATTGATATCCGAAATCGCCCAACAGGGAATCGGCATCATCATGATTTCTTCAGAAATGCCCGAGATACTAGGTATGAGCGACAGAATCATTGTTATGGCAGATGGTAGGATAACGGGTGAATTCACCCAGGAAGAATTCGATCAGGAAAAAATAATGAATTATGCTGTTCTAAATACTAGGACAGAGTAAGTTTCCTGTTTTGATGTCTGAAATCGAGTTATGCTTATTGCAATAATAATAGACTATCTAACAATACAAATAATAATGACAAATCTGAACGTATTGCAAAGGTATTCTGGATACTCATTCCCCAAGAATATCTGACATATCTAATAGTATGGATGGTACGCAGATGGTAACTACAAAACTATACAACGGTTCATAAATAAAAATGATACGAGGGATGCTATTCACCGTTTGTTGGCATCATCAGTTTTTCGTCATTTGACTAAGTGAGAATTTCTGGTTTAAAGCTTTATTTATTGCAATTTCGATCTGTTTATGTTATTATATATGCAGTGTTAAATAATGATTGACTTTCTGTGCTTAATTTAGTAATAAATGCTCTTTAAGAAAGGAAAAAACCCTGACTAGCGATAAAACTCAGGTTCTTGCAGTTTCAAATCTCCGCAGACTAACAATACCAGAGTATATAAACCTTATATTCGATGACTTTATAGAATTAAAAGGGGATCGGAAATCAGGTGACGATAACATGGTGTTGGGAGGGTTAGCACGTCTAAATGGACAAAAGGTTGTGGTCATTGGATACTGGGGAGATATATCTGAGGGGTCAATTAAAACTCCTAAATCGGAGGGATACCGTAAAAGCATAAGATTAATGAATCTGGCAGAGGATTTTGGAAAGCCTGTTGTCGTATTTATTGATATTCCAGAAATCCAGTCAGCGCCTTTGTCTCAGCAACAGGACGAATACCTCGTGCATGCTCTTGAAAGTATGATAAACCTAAAAGTGCCTGTTATTTCTGCCGTAACGGGTATTTATAATAGTTCTCTGATATTTGATATGTGTGCTTCAGATCGGGTCCTTATGCTTGAACAGGCGATCTGTATAATACCTTTTCCATGCGTGGTATCTGATAATGATCCTGTTGATGTATTGAGTCTGGATATACACGATTTACATAAACTTAATCTGGTAGATGGAGTGGTGGAATGTTCGTCTGATAGTGATAGCAAATCATTGGGTAACGCATGGAGAAAAGCCTTATTAAATGATACTAGCACATTGTCTCAGATTAGTTCGGAAACTCGTATAGAGCAAAGATTCAATAAGGTTCAAACTCGATTATCTATTATTAAATCTATGAAATTAGGTTACTAAACAAAACTCACAATTCCTTGTTCAAGGAATAGGACATGATTATATGTTTGAAGCCACAATGAGAAAATTAACGAGTTTTATAACACAGCCGATAGCCAAGGGGATTGCGGCGATAGGTATAACAGCTAATACCCTTACAATAACAGGATTACTTTTTGGTATTGCCGCAGGGATTTGTATCGCTCTGGGACGTTTAAAACTCGCTGGAATACTTATTTTGGTGGGTGGAAGCTTCGACATGATGGATGGCGCAGTAGCAAGAGCCAGCAATAAGAACACACCTTTTGGGGCTTTACTTGATTCAGTTGTTGACAGATACTCAGAAGGGATAATATTTCTTGGATTAGCGATCTATTTCTCGATGGAAGGTTCTATGAAGGATAGAGTATATGGATTGATCCCAACCTGTCTTGGTCTGATCAGTGCTTTTCTTGTCAGCTATGTGAGAGCTAGAGCGGAAGGACTGCAATTGGATTGCAAGGTTGGTCTTATGCAACGTCCAGAAAGAGTTATTTTGCTTGCGATTGGAGTCTTATTACAAAACTTCATGATTATCAACATCAGCATTCTTATAATTGCACTGTGGATACTCGTTATTCTATCGCATATCACTGTTTTACAGCGCGTTGTTTTTGCATTGCGGAAGCTTCAAGAAAGCATCAGGGTATAGGTGCATGAGTTGCAATTGAGGTTACAACCTTGAATATCCAGTTTATTGTAAATCCATCAGCAGGTCAAGGTAGATACAAACACATTATCCATGATATTGAACGAGTTATGTCTGAAGGTCAACATCATTATGACGTAGATGTCCCCAGTTATAAAGGTAAAGCTACCATAATGGCAAAAAAAGCCGCTTCTGAGCATGATGTAGTTGTCGCAGTTGGTGGAGATGGCACAATTAATGAAATTATAAATGGTCTAATGGGAACTGATGTTATTTTAGGTATAATTCCCGCTGGTACAGGCAATGGATTTGCTAGAGAATTTGGATTGCCACTTCGTGTAAAAGAAGCCTGCAAAGTCATTTTGGATGGATACACAAGGTGGATAGACATAGGCAAAGCAAACGACAGGTATTTTGCAGGCGTTGCTGGTCTTGGATTTGACGCATTAATAGCCAAATTTGCCGGCGAGATGTTTGGTCCATTACGTGGTTTATGGATTTACTTCTTTGCTGGTGTCCTTGTTTTTAGCAGATATAAGCCTTTGCCAATTAATATAAAGGTAAACTCTCAATCACTGGATGTACATCCGCTAATTGTGGCAATAGCAAATACTCAGAGGTACGGAGGAAGGGCATTAATAACACCCGGTGCGATTCCTGACGATGGATTGTTTGATGTTTGTATCATCAGAGCTATGGGCGCTTTTGCTCTTATTCGTCATCTTTCAAAACTCTTTAATGGCACTCATATACAACTTCCTTACGTCACGATGTATAGAGGTGACAGTGTCTCTATACAGGCACAAGAACCAATGCCTATTCATCTGGATGGCGAAGCTTTAGATAGTTGCTATAAAATGCAGTTCACATTGATACCAAAAGCTATAAGATTACTGGTTCCAAAGGAAGGAGGGAAAACAGATTAAAGATTAAAAATTTAAGATTACAGATTAGAGATTAAATGCACCATCTAAACACGAATTTCCTAATCTTTAATCTTAAATTTTTAATCTTTAATCTGTTGAGGTATGGGCAAAGGATATAATGGAAAAATCCTGAGAGTAGATTTGTCAGAACATAAGATACAGGTTGAGGAACCTGATGAATTTATATATAGAAATTATCTGGGTGGTGCGGCGCTTGCGGTTCAGTATCTTCTGAAGGAACTTCCAAAAGGTGTTGAAGCACTATCACCTGATAACATGCTTGTGTTTACGTGCAGTGTGATAACAGGGGCGCCGATCCCTGGTGCATCCCGATTCACCGCCGCAGGAAAATCACCTCTTACTAACGGTTACGGCGAAGCAGAGGCTGGCGGATGGTGGGGACCCGAACTGAAAAAAGCGGGTTATGATGGTATAATTATTAAGGGTAAATCACCCAACCCTGTCTACATCTGGGTTCACGACGGCGAAGTCGAGATCAGGGATGCGTCAAAACTCTGGGGAATGATGACCGGTGATTCTCAATCTGCTATTAAAGATGAACTTGGCGATAACAAAATACGTGTGCTTCAAATAGGACCCGGTGGAGAAAATCTGGTCAGATATGCCTGCATTGTAAATGAATTAAAGCACTTCAACGGGCGTACCGGCATGGGCGCCGTTATGGGTTCTAAAAACCTTAAAGCTATAGCGGTACGTGGGACAAAAGATATTGAGATGGCTGATGAAAACTCCGCAAAAGATATACTGAAATGGCTTAGAGAGAAATACGTATACAAACCTCACGATATGCACGATGAAGGTACAGCACGTTTGGTCCCTGCCTTAGATCAGGGCGGGATCCTGCCAACCCGAAATTTCAGAGACGGATCGTTTGAAAAAGCCCTTGACATCAGTGGTACTCGCATGAAAGAGACTATTCTGGTTCGGAGAGGGACGTGCTACGCATGTTCTGTTGCCTGCAAACGTGAGGTAGAAGTCAATGAAGGTCAGTTTAAGGCAAGTAAAGAGTATGGCGGTCCTGAATATGAAACGATTGGTTCTCTTGGTTCATTGTGCGGAGTAGGTGATCTTTCGGCTATATCTATGGGTAACGAGATATGCAACAAATATACCATTGATACAATATCAGCAGGCGTGGCTATTGCTTTTGCGATGGAGTGTTTTGAGAACGGCATACTGACTAAAGAGGACACCGGCGGTCTCGATCTCAGGTTTGGCAATGCAGAAGCTATGGTTAAGATGACAGAGATGATCGGTAAGCGTGAAGGCCTTGGAGATATACTCGCAGAGGGTGTTATGCGCGCTGCTAAAAAGATTGGCAACGGTGCAGATAAGTATGCAATGCACGTCAAGGGTCAGGAATTGCCCATGCACGAACCAAGGGGAAAGCGAAGCCTTGTTTATGCTTATTCATTGTCCCCAACTGGTGCAGACCACATGGAAGCATCACACGACGTATTCTTTGAGCTTGCCAGTGCTGATGAGAACCATGCTCTTTCACCTATCGGCTTGACGGAATCCGTAGATACTCTCGATATGGGACCCAAAAAGGTAAAGGCTTTCCTGTATGCAAAGCAGTTAAATGATTTCTATAACTCCATAGGTATGTGCGATTTTGTTGCAGGCCCTATAGGACCACTCTCCATTACTAAGCTGGTAGAATACATAAGAGCGATTACAGGATGGGACACAAGCCTCTGGGAATTTATGAAGGTTGGGGATCGGGCAAACGCAATGATGCGCATATTCAATATTCGGGAAGGTTTTACCAAAGATGATGATACACTTCCAGACCGACTTTTTGAAGGCTTGGAAAACGGCGCATTAAAAGGAGAAAAGATAGACAGAGAAGAATTTGAGAAGATGCGAAACTTCTTTTATCAGATGTCTGGATGGGATGAGAACGGTAATCCAACAAAGGCAAAACTTGCTGAACTAGGACTTGAATGGACTGAAGATCTCTTATAAAAGCTTTTTTGTGTAATTTCACAAACTTTCGTTATTAACGAAAGGATACATTATGCGACAAGTCGTTATTGAGAATCCTGTCCTCAATTCACCATACAATGAACCAAACAGGCATTTCAAATTCACTGAGGATGGTATCACAGACGAAATTGTTGATGAACGCAGGACTAGCTCATACTTCGTTCCAATCGCTCCACCCAAGAAACGTAAAGGTAAAGACCAACCAACTTTCTTTGATACTGAATGGACTCAAGACCGTATCAGAGAGAATACATTTATAAACCAAGTCCGTGACAGCGTTGCCCGTTGGCGTATAGGTGGTTATCTTGGAATAACAAGAACGACAGCACAACTTCTGGAATACTGGAAGAATCCTGAGCGTGACAGAAAGCTGTTCTTCTGCCAGATAGAAGCGATTGAGACTGCAATATATATCACTGAGGTCGCCAATAAATATGGTGACGCATGGATTGATAATGACCTGCGCAGATTTAATGAAGATGCTAATCCCTTACTTAATCGCATAGCCATTAAGATGGCGACAGGTTCAGGCAAAACAGTTGTTATGGCTATGCTTATCGCATGGCATACACTCAATAAACTAGCCAATCCCACTGACAGCCGCTTCTCAGACACGTTTCTGATAGTCACACCGGGCATAACCATACGTGACAGGCTTCGTGTACTTCTACCAAATGACCCACAGAACTACTATCGTAAGATGGACTTGCTAACATCCGACCAGATGAACGAACTCGGTAAAGCTAAGATACTCATAACCAATTATCATGCTTTCTTACTACATGAGAACACATCCGCAGGCAAATTGACCAAAGACATTCTGATCAAAAGAAGTAACCTCTCCCTAGCCCTCTCCGTGAACGAAGAGGGAATATCTTCTCCCATTCAAGAGGGAACACAAGGGGGTATTTCTCCACGTTTACGGGAGGACAAAGGGGGGAAAAACCCTTTCACAGAAACACCCGATCAGATGGTCAGGCGTGTGTGCAGGGAGTTCGGCAATAAGAAGAATATTATCGTTATCAATGATGAAGCTCACCATTGCTATCGAAGGAGGGCTGGTGATATTGAGAAACTGACTGGTGACGATCGTAAAGAGGCTGAACGCAGAGAAGAAGAAGCTAGAGTCTGGATATCAGGACTAGAAGCTGTCAAATCCAAGATCGGTATTAAGGCTATATATGATCTCTCTGCAACGCCTTTCTTCTTACGAGGCTCAGGTTATCCAGAAGGAACGCTGTACCCCTGGGTTGTGTCTGACTTCTCACTGATAGATGCTATTGAAAGCGGCATCGTTAAAGTTCCACGTGTGCCTGTCTCCGATGACTCAATGGATGGTGAACTGCCTACATATCGCAATCTCTGGTTACGACGCATACGTGAGGATCTGCCTAAGAAGGGACGAAGGACTGAGGCAATCGGCGGTGAGCCACAATTACCAAAGGAACTTCAAGCGGCGCTCCACAGCTTATATGGCAATTATGAGAAATACTACAAGCAATGGCATAAGAGCAAATCTAAAGGTGCAGATGAACTGACCCCGCCTGTTATGATCGTCGTATGCAATAACACCAACGTCTCAAAGATGGTCTATGATTATGTCGCTGGATGGGAGAAGGAATTGTCAGATGGATCAACAGTGATTGTCCCCGGCAGTCTGGAAATATTTAACAACGAAGATAATGGCAAATGGAAAGTCAGACCTAATACTATCCTGATAGACAGTCAGCAACTAGAATCTGGTGAGGCTATGAGTGTTGAGTTCAGGAAGAGCGCATCTAGCGAGATAGATCAACTAAAGGAAGATTATCGTGCAAGATTTCCCGGTCGTGATATTTCAGAGATAACAGACGAAGACTTACTCCGTGAGGTTATGAACACGGTTGGAAAGCCCGGCAAGCTTGGTGAGAACGTTAAATGTGTTGTATCCGTCTCAATGTTAAGCGAAGGATGGGACGCCAACACAGTCACACATATATTAGGCATCCGTGCTTTTGGAACACAATTGCTATGTGAGCAAGTAGTCGGCAGAGGATTACGCAGGATGAGCTATGCGCCCAATGAACAAGGCATGTTTGATCCAGAATATGCAGAAGTCTACGGTGTGCCATTCTCATTTATCCCATGCTCAGGGTCAAAGCAGGACCCAAAGCCACCGTTGCAGTTTACAAGAGTTCGTGCATTAGAGGAGCGCATCAACTGTGAGATAACCTTCCCAAGAGTGATCGGCTATCGCTATGACTTTAAGGGAGAGAGATTGTCATATAAATTCACAGATGATTCTAAACTAGCACTTTCCACACGTGACATCCCTACAAGGACTGAGAACGCTCCAATAGTTGGAGAATCCAGCATCCACACACTTGATGACCTTAAACGCCGTAGAGAGCAGGAAGTGACATTCCTTCTGGCTAAACTCGTTCTGGAAAAATACTTCCGTCAGGATAACACTACAAAGAAAGAACCCACTGACCAGCATCGATTTGACTCCGAAGTCAAGTCTTGGTTGTTCCCACAGGTATTGCAGATAACAAAGCAATGGCTGTCAAACTGTGTCATTTACAAAGACAACACATTCTCACAAATGCTTCTTCTGATAGCATTGGCTCATGACGCTACTGATAGAATATATCAGGCGATAGTTGGCTCTAAATCAGGTGAGAAGATACTCAAACCCATACTCAGACCTTATGATACGCTTGGCTCTACGAGATACGTTGACTTTGATACTACAAAGGATACCTACAAGACTGATCCTGATAAATGCCACATCTCCCACGTTGTTATAGACAGCGGATGGGAGGCAAAGATGGCTGAGTCGCTTGAGGAGATGCACGAGATTGTCTGCTATGCTAAGAACCAGAATCTCGGATTCTCAATACCATATACGATGGAGGGGAAGGAACATCAGTATATACCGGACTTCATCGTCTGTATCAACGACAGCAAGGCGGAACTGATAAACATGATCGTAGAGGTATCAGGCGAAGGACGGAAGGACAAGGCTATAAAGACATTCACGGCACGCAACTTCTGGATACCAGCCATCAACAATCACGGTGGATTTGGGAAATGGGATTTCTTAGAAATATCTGATCCGTGGGACGCAAAGAATATCATAAGGGCTGAACTCCAAAGGATAGGAGCTTTTTCAGAAATTCGCGAGCGGATTGGCAAAATTCCCCCTTAGAAAAGGCTGATAGGGGTAGGTTTTTTTATTTCACAATTCAACCATAAAGGGGAACGTCTAGCGAAAAAGTTAATAAGTCAACCAATGAGTCGGAAGTTTTCTAACTGGTTTCTTAAGAAAGGAGTAACAAGATGAAAGTAAAATATTTGTTGATTGGCGTTGTTGTTCTGTTTATTGCTAGTGTATTAACTGCTTCAAGTTTTGCCAAGTTAGACCCTAAAACCTGCGTTGGAATGTGGCTGTTTAATGAGGGCAACGGCGATGTAGCCAAAGATTCCTCTGCGGGCAAAAATGACGGGACGCTCGAGAATAGTCCTAAATGGGTTCAGGGGAAGTTTGGCGGTGCTCTACAGTTTAACGGTTCAAATAATTACGTTGATTGCGGGAATGGGGCAAATTTGAGTATTACTAAAGCAATTACGGTTCAGGCCTGGGTAGAATTTGGAGGAAGTCCATCAAGTGCTATAATTATTAGTAAGTATGGTGTGTCAGGGTCAGGTCTAAGCTATATGCTTGTGATAAATGGTGATGGTGGTGCACCTGGAAAAGCAAGTTTCTTCCTAAGCGCTTGGAGACACTTTAATACACAAATAAGTGACAACAAGTGGCATCATCTGGCTGCTACTGTAAGTTCAGCGGCAATCGACCTATATGTAGATGGAAAACTGGATAGCGCTTTGGGTGGAGTAGCAAGTATTTCTGCCAGCAATTCCACAGTAACCATAGGTGCACCGAACTCTAATGGTTGGGGGAGTTCTTTCAACGGTCTCATTGACGACGTTGCAGTTTTCAATGTGGCGCTGGAGGAAGGAGACATCCTGACTCTTATGAAGACAGGGCTAAAAGAATCGCTCTTTCCATCAGCTGTTGATCTTTCTGGTAAACTCACAACAACCTGGGCTAACATCAAAGCCCAATAAAGAGCTTGGCTTATGACAAGCGAAATACCATCAAATTATATGGTCTTTTTATGTTCACGTGCTCATGTATCTCGTTTCTATATCAAATGGGTATAAAAGGGCTTGGAATTTCTGAAAATGCTCGATAGAGGAGGGGGTACAACATGGCGAATAGAATACCAGTGGAAAGTATAAAGCACTCGGATAAGCGCGCAAACATCCCGACAGAGGAACTGCGAGACTTTGTGGAGGATGACGAGAAGAAGCCAAAGACCATGCTCTATCCACGTGACCCATCGCTTGACCCACAGTTAGTCTGGAAGGGCAAGGATGAGCAGGACAGTGGCGATCTGGAAGTGCCATCTGTGCCTGTCTATATTCAGGAGAAGATCAAGCCACAGGTTATCATTGAGGAAGTTCGCTCTAATACAAAGATAACATCAGAACAGCCTGACCTATTCGCTGATTTCAATGGCATTAATTTTGAGGAAGTGATTGATTTCTATCGCCATGAGCAGAACTGGACTAACAGGATGATACTTGGCGATTCCCTGTTGGTGATGACTTCATTAGCAGAGAAGGAAGGGCTAAAGGGTCAGGTGCAGATGATATACATTGACCCACCTTATGGTATCAAGTTTGGCTCTAACTGGCAGGTCTCAACTCGAAAGCGGGATGTGAAGGATGGCAGTGCTGATGATCTCACCCGACAGCCTGAGCAGATAAAGGCGTTCCGTGATACTTGGGAACTTGGGATACATTCATATCTGACGTATCTGAGAGATAGGTTTATAGTAGCAAGGGAATTGTTATCAGAGAGTGGAAGCGTATTTGTGCAGATTGGTGATGAGAATGTCCATCTGGTAAGGTGTTTACTGGATGAGGTGTTTGGTAGTGAGAACTTTATGTCCACCATCACATTTAAGAAGACTTTACCACTTGGTTCATCAGGTTTAGCCGGAATATCTGATTACCTAATTTGGTACTGTAGAAATAAGGAATCAACTAAGTATAGACAGCTTTATATGGAAAAATCAATTGGTCAAGGAACTGGTTATACATGGATTGAGTTACCTACTGGTATTAGACGCAAAATGAGCCAAGAAGAACGGAATAATATAGAGAAGTTGCCAATAGAATGGCAAATATTCTTCCCCAGTGCTTTAGCTTCTTCTGGTTATACTCCAACTTGCATGTTCGACTTTGAATATGAAGGTAATATTTATAAGTGTGGATTAAACTATACTTTCGCAGTTTTAAATAACTGAAAAAATGGGAAAGAAAACATCCAACTCCTTGTTATTAGATTTGATAACAAAAATCTTACAAGGAGGAAAATATGGACACTTTCTTTCCATCAATAC